>Ga0209755_10000519_pt1 | contig 69858 bp, 66 predicted proteins | sample TergutCo191P1_FD_187301 | JGI IMG/M metagenome (GOLD analysis project Ga0209755, IMG submission 187301) | Cornitermes sp. P1 segment gut microbial communities from Petit-Saut dam, French Guiana - Co191P1 (SPAdes) (version 2) | ecosystem: Host-associated > Arthropoda: Insects > Digestive system...
TTTAACTAAAAATTCGCGGCGGGTTTTTAGTTAAAGTTTTGATGAAACTTTTTCAAAAGTTTCCGGGGTTTGGGGCAGAGCCCCAAGGTCTTTAAAACTTCCCAGCCATAACCTCTATCGCGGCTTGCAATTGGATGTCTTCTTCCAGTGTGAGATTGCCGACGCGGCGGCTTAGATAGTCGGACATTTCTACTATTTTGTGGGGGGTTATGCCGACGCCGTGAATGCACTCGCCATTGGGGGTGTGGTATGTTTGAACGGTGAGTTTTATTGCCGTGCCGTCGGAAAGGTAGAGGAGGTTTTGTACTACGCCCTTGCCGAAGGTTTGTGTGCCCACGATTGTGCCTGTTTCTGTGTCGCGGACTGCGCCGCTTAAAACTTCGCTCGCGCTCGCGCTTCGTCCGTTTACGAGAAGTACGAGGGGCAAGCCCAGATATCCCGGGTTGGAGTAATGATTTTCGCGGCGTCCGGCTGCATCTATGGTGTACAGAATTATTCCTTCGGGGATAAGATGGTCTGCGATTTCGTTTACAGAGCAAAGCAAACCGCCGGGGTTGTTGCGCACGTCCAGAATTAATCCGTTCATGCCTGCGGCATACAGTTCCGAAAGCGCGTTTTCAAATTGCCCCGCCGTCACGCGGTCGAAACCGTCAAGGCGGATATATCCTACAGGGCCGTTTTCAATATACATCATTTCGTGGAAAACCGTAGGGACTTCTACCCGTGCGCGGGTAATTTCAACGTCAAAGCGTTCGTTTTCGTATGGACGGAAAATGGAAATAACCACAACAGTATTTTCAGGGCCGGAGATTAGCCCCACAACTTCCTCCCGTGCGCGGCCTGCAACTTCCAAACCGTCCACGCCAACTATTCTGTCGCCCGGAAGAAGCCCCGCTTCTGCCGCAGGCGCACCTTGAAACGTAGATGCTATTGTAATGTACGGGTCGTCCTGCTCCACAGAAATCATTACGCCAATGCCGACAAATGTGCCTTCCGTCCGCGCATGAAAAGCCTCCAGCGCAGACGCGCAAAGGTATTGCGTGTACGGGTCGCCAACCCCTTCCAAAAATCCGCGATACATATTTTCCAGCATCACGTCCTTGTCGAAAGGCACGATGGAAAGATGATTAAGCAAGCCGTAAATTTCCATAATCTTTGTGTTCGGGTCTATTCCGCGCCAACGCATTTGCCGCGCATACACCGTCCCGCCCATGAAAATTACTATAAGCACCATCGCCGTTACCAAACTGCCTATTCCAATTCCCATAAAAAATGCGTTTTTATTTTCCTGTTGATTCATTTTAAACCCTCTCCTCACGTGTTTCTACATATATATGTACTACCCTTTGCGAATAGTATAAAACTTGTACGATAAATTTCTTGGCGAAAAATGTTGGTATTTCATGAATTTTGTTTACAAAATGTTGCACAAATAGCTTGACTTCCAATTTCTGGATGGTGTATAATGGCAGAAATTGGTAAAACATGAGAGGAAGAAAAACATGAGCGACAAAAAAATGACAATTTTAATGGCAGACGACAACAGAGAGTTTTGCGATGCCATAATCAACTACCTTGGAAAACAGCCCGACATGGCGGTTGCAGGAGTTGCCTACGATGGAATGGAAGCATACGAAAAAATCCAAGAGCTAAAACCCGACATTGCAATAATCGACGGCGTTATGCCAAGATTAGACGGACTGGGTGTGCTGGAAAAACTAAACCTAACCGAAGCACAGGGCTACGCACCAATTTGCATAATCCTTTCCGCAATAGTGCAAGACAAAATCACTCAGAAAGCAATCGAGCTTGGCGCAGAGTACTACATAGCCAAGCCCTTCGACCTTGAAGCCTTGGTTTCACGAATCCGCCAGCTTAAAGAGCAACTTAAATCTCCAATCCAAAAAGGCGTTGGCGCACGTTCCCGCCAGAACAAAGAAGTAAATCTTGAAACAAAAATAACGGGAATTTTACACGAAATAGGAGTTCCCGCACACATTCGCGGCTATCATTATATGCGCGAAGCAATAATGATGGCTGTAAACGACCTTGACATTCTCAACTATATCACAAAGGAACTATACCCCACAATTGCGCGAAAGTGCAACACCACCCCCTCCCGCGTAGAACGTGCCATCCGCCACGCAATAGAAGTAGCATGGAACCGCGGCAAAGTAGAAGTCATAGATTCCCTCTTCGGCTACACCATTTCCAACAACAAAGGCAAACCCACCAACAGCGAATTTATCGCCCTAATCGCAGACAGACTCCGTCTTGAATTAAAGGCAGGGTAACAAAACACCGCGCATCAGCGCGGGTACATAAAATTAAACAACTGAATTTACCTCTTTAATTCTGCGCGAAATAACGGTATAATTCTTAGAAGAATGAAAGGGGATTTTAAATTGGGTACATATCGCCTTGGAATTGACATTGGTTCGACTACGATTAAGCTGGTTGTAACGGACGCGGGGTTTAATTCCGTTTTTGAAAGGTATCGGCGGCACCATTCCAACATAAAGGAGACGTTGCTTTCCCTTGCGAATGAGGCGCGGGAGGAACTGGGCAATTTTTCTTTTAGTGCGATGATAACGGGTTCGGGAGGGCTTTCGCTGGCGAATTGGGTGGGCGTTCCCTTTGTGCAAGAGGTTATTGCGGTTTCGGATTCTATTGAAAAATACGCGCCGCAAACAAATGTCGCAATAGAAATAGGCGGCGAGGACGCAAAGATTATTTATTTCGGAAATACGATTGAACAGCGAATGAACGGCATTTGCGCAGGTGGGACAGGCTCTTTCATAGACCAGATGGCAACGCTTTTGGACACAGACGCGACGGGCCTAAATGAACTTGCGAAATCGCACACGGTAATTTACCCCATTGCAGCGCGTTGCGGCGTGTTTGCAAAAAGCGATTTGCAACCGCTTATTAATGAAGGAACGGCGCGGGAAGACCTTGCCGTGTCCATTTTTCAGGCAATTGTAAACCAGATAATAAGCGGGCTTGCGTGTGGAAAACCCATTCGTGGCAACATAGCGTTTTTGGGCGGGCCATTGCATTTTCTTTCGGAACTGCGGGCGCGTTTTGTGGACGTGCTTAATTTGTCCGACGCGCAAATAATTTCGCCCAAGGCATCTCATCTTTTTGCGGCGTTGGGCGCGGCAATTCGTGCGGAAAACGAAGGCGCGCAAACCGATATCTCCACCCTCATTGATAATTTGCTGGAGCAACAAGAACTGCCCTTTGAAATCTCCCGCCTTAACCCGCTTTTTGAAAACCGCTTGGAATACGATACCTTCCGCAAACGCCACGGCAAACATATCGTGCCAAAAGGCTCGCTGGAGAATTACACGGGCGATTGCTTTTTTGGGCTGGACGCGGGTTCTACCACCACCAAGGCCGTGTTAATCGGTGCGGAGGGCGAAGTTCTGCACACGTTCTACGAAAGCAACGAGGGCAACCCCCTTAACGTGGCGCGGAAAGCACTAACGGAAATTTACGAAAAACTGCCGCCCGCCGCAAAAATCAAATATTCATGCGTAACGGGATATGGCGAAGGGCTTTTAAAAACCGCGTTTAACATGGACATGGGCGAAATAGAAACCGTCGCGCATTATCGTGCCGCCGCGTTTTTCGACCCAGCCGTGGACTTTATTTTGGACATCGGCGGGCAAGACATGAAGTGTCTGCGCGTGAGAAACGGCATCATAGATACGGTTTTGCTAAACGAGGCTTGTTCCGCAGGTTGCGGCTCGTTTCTTGAAACCTTTGCCCGTTCCCTGAACTTGCCCCTTTCCGAATTTGCAACACAGTCCCTTTTTGCGGAAAACCCCGTAGACCTTGGCTCGCGTTGCACCGTTTTCATGAACTCCCGAGTTAAACAGGCGCAAAAAGAGGGCGCGTCCGTTGCGGATATTTCATCGGGGCTTGCATATTCCGTAATAAAAAACGCGCTTCAAAAAGTTATAAAAATCACAGACCCGTCACAAATGGGCAAAAACATAGTTGTGCAGGGCGGCACATTCTACAACGAGGCTGTTCTCCGCGCCTTTGAACTGGTAAGCGAACGCGAAGCAATCCGCCCCGATATCGCAGGGCTCATGGGCGCGTTCGGCGCGGCACTCCTTGCCCGTGAACGCGGCCGCCCCCGTGTGCAAACAACCCTGTTAAACGCAGACGAATTAAACGCGCTGGAAGTAAAAACAACGCACACACGATGCAAGGCTTGCGAAAATAATTGCCTTTTAACAATAAATAATTTCTCGGGGACTCCGTCCCCGAACCCCTGCGAACTTTTTGAAAAAAGTTCGACAAAAACTTTAACGGAAACCGCGCAAAGCGAGGTTTCAAATGAAGGGGTCAAGGGGACAATGTCCCCTTGCAGGGGTGTGGGGACGGAGTCCCCACGGTCTGTTTTTATCTCCGGCAACCGCTGTGAAAAAGGGCAGGGAAAAACGGAACAAAATGCAGACTTGCCAAACCTGTATGCGGCAAAATATAAGCGGGTTTTTGACTATGAACCGCTTGCGGAAAAAAAGGCAAAACGGGGCGTTGTCGGCATACCGCGGGTAATGAATATGTATGAAAATTATCCGCTGTGGTTTACGTTTTTTACGCAGCTTGGGTATCGGGTACAGCTTTCGCCGCGCTCCACGCGGGAGCTATATGAGATGGGCATTGAGTCCATTCCCAGTGAGTCTGAATGTTATCCTGCAAAACTTGTGCATGGGCATATTATGGCGTTGATTAAAAGCGGCGTGAAGTATATTTTTTACCCGTGCATAGCAATGGAACAGCACATGACGGAGGACGCAGACCAAAATTACAACTGTCCCATCGTCACAAGCTACCCCGAAAATATCAAGAATAACGTAGAAGAAATTGACGAACTTAACATCAAATTTGAGAACCCGTTTTTTAACCTTGGCGACACGAAAAGTCTTGAAGCGCGGATGATACAGGAGTTCAAGGAAATCCCCGCAGAAGAGGTAAAAGCCGCCCTTGCAAAGGCGTTGACGGAGCAGGACAACTACCGCAAAGACGTGCAAAAAATGGGTGATGAAGCAATAAAATACATTGAAGAAAACGGGCTGGTCGCAGTGGTTTTGGCGGGCAGACCGTATCATATAGACCCCGAGATTAACCACGGTATTCCCGAATTGATTACGGGTTACGGCATTCCCGTGCTAAGTGATGACGCGGTGTCGCACTTGGGCGAAATTGAGCGGCCTCTTGGAGTGCGTGACCAGTGGGCGTATCATTCGCGGCTGTACGCGGCGGCGTTTTGGTCGCGCAAGCGCACGGATGTGGAGATGATTCAGCTTACATCTTTCGGGTGCGGGCTGGACGCCGTCACCGCAGACGAAGTACAAGAAATTTTAGAAAACGCGGGCAAAATCTTCACCCTGTTAAAAATTGACGAGGTTAGCAGTTTAGGTTCTGCGCGTATTCGCATACGCAGTTTGTTTGCGGCACTTTCCGAACGGCGAGAACGCGGGATTCTAAATAAAAAACCAACGCCGCGTCCGCCGCGCAAAGTGTTCACAAAAGAAATGCGCGAAACCCACACCATGATTTGTCCGCAGATGTCACCATTCCATTTCGACATTATAAAGGAAGCGTTCCAATCCGAGGGGTACAATCTTGTTGTAATGCCCGCGATGGACCAAGCGTGTATCGAAACGGGCTTGAAATACGTAAACAACGATGCCTGTTATCCCGCGCTAATTGTTGTGGGGCAGGTTCTTAACGCGCTGTTTTCGGGCGAATACGATATTGATAATGTGTCTGTTTTAATGTCGCAGACGGGCGGCGGTTGCCGCGCTTCCAACTATATCGGGTTTATCCGCAAGGCGTTTGCGAAGGCGGGTTTTCCGCAAATTCCCGTAGTGTCAATTTCCGCACTTGGACTGGAGAAAAACCCCGGTTTCAAGCTAACCGCAGGGCTGATTAACAAAGCCATGCAAGGGCTTGTTTACGGCGATTTACTTTCCCGCGTGTTGTACCGCACCCGCCCGTATGAAACCGTAAAAGGCACTGCAAACGCCCTGTACGAACACTGGAACGAAATCTGCAAAAAGGCGGCGCGGCGCGGAAGCCTGCGAGAATTTAAGCGCAACATTTACGACATAGTTGAAGATTTTGACAAGATGCCCCTGCGCGATATCGAACTGCCAAAGGTGGGCGTTGTTGGGGAAATTTTGGTAAAGTACCACCCCACCGCAAACAACGATATTGTCACGCTTTTGGAAAACGAGGGCGCAGAAGCCGTTGTCCCCGACCTTACGGATTTCATTTTGTACAACGGGTACAACGCGGGCGTTCTTCACGATTACTTGGGTGGGTCTAAGAAACTAAAAATTGCGGGCAATTTGGGAATACGTTTTGTGGAAATGTATCGCCGCCATTTGCGCCGCGCTTTAGAGAAATCCGAACGCTTCACCGCGCCAATTTCCATCGAAGAAATGGCGGAACTTGCAAAGCCCATAGTTTCCGTGTGCAATATCACGGGTGAAGGCTGGTTTCTCACCGCAGAAATGATTGAGCTAATCCACACAGGCGTAAACAACATTGTTTGCACACAGCCCTTTGCCTGTTTGCCAAACCACGTCACGGGCAAGGGCATAATAAAGGCATTGCACAACAAATATCCGAACTCCAACATCGCCGCAGTAGACTACGACCCCGGCGCAAGCGAGGTAAACCAGCTAAACAGAATCAAACTGATGTTATCGGCGGCACGGCGGAATATGGAGAAGGTGAAAGTTCTCGGGGACGCTGTCCCCGAACCCCTGCAAGGGGATAAAATCCCCTTGACCCCTAAAATTTGACCGGAGGTAGGGGCTTATGTCGTTCGCAAAAGATGTATATGAAGTTGTGAAAAAAATTCCGCATGGGCGGGTGGTTGCCTACGGGCAAATTGCGTTTATGCTGGACAAGCCGCGTGGTGCGAGGGAAGTTGGTTGGGCTATGGCAAACTGCCCCGAGGGCTTGCCGTGGTGGCGGGTTGTAATGGCAGATGGCTCTGTTGCGGGCGGCACGTACAGCGAAATGCGGAAGTCATTGCTTGAAGAAGAAAACATACCGTTCCTGCCAAGCGGCAAGGTTGACATGAAGGCTTGCGCGTGGGATGGTTCATAAAAAGGAAGAGGTGCGTTATGGAAATTTTGTTCAAAAATGTAACCGTGGTAACGATGAACGAAAAGAACGAGATTTTGGAAAATGTAAACATTGGTGTAAGCGGCGGGAAAATAAAAATGAATGCGGAAGGGAAAGCGGAGCGCGTCATAGATTGCACAAACAAGGTGCTTATGCCGGGGCTGTACAATTGCCACACCCACGCAGGGATGTCGCTTTTTCGTGGCTACGCCAACGACCGCACATTGGAAGACTGGCTGTTTAATCATTTGATTCCGGCGGAAAGCAAGCTTACGCCCGCGCTGGTGCGCACGGGAACTTTGCTTTCCATGGCGGAAATGATTTCGTCGGGAACGGTTGCGTTTTCGGATATGTACTGTTTCATGGACGAGGTTGCGCAAACCGCCCGCGAGGTTGGAATGCTTGCGAACATTTGCAACGGCGTAATCGGTTTCGATGAATCAACCTTCGACTACCACGCCTGCAACGAATACAAACAGACCGTCAAGGCGTTGGAGGATATCCGCGCCGACAGCAAAAACGACCCCGCCGTAAGCGGCGTAAAAATTGACGCATCCATTCACGGCGTGTACACATCTTTTCCACGCGTTTGGGAACAGGCGATGGATTTTGCGAAATCCAACAACTTACGAATGCACGTTCATCTTTCGGAAACGCAAACGGAACACGAAAACTGCGTAAAAAAATACGGCAAAACGCCCACCGCAGTTTTTGCCGAATACGGCGTTTTCGACGTACCATGTATTGCGGCGCACGGCGTTTGGCTCACGGACGATGATATGGCAATCCTCGCCGCCAAAAACGTAACAATAGTACACAATCCGCTTTCCAATCTGAAACTCGCCAGCGGTCTTGCGCCTGTTGCAAAGTTGCAAAAAGCGGGCGTAAATGTCGCACTCGGCACAGACGGCGTTGCATCAAACAATTCTCACGACCTCTTTGAGGAACTGAAAATGGCATCACTTCTGCAAAAATATATCACCTCCGACCCAACCGCCCTACCCGCCTACGAAGCCCTAAAAATGGCAACGGTGAACGGCGCGAAAGCCCAAGGTCGCCAAGCCGAAAGCGGCACAATCCAAGAAAACTATGACGCCGACCTAATTCTAATCGACCAAAACAACCCGCGCCAAACCATGTGCTACGACCCCACCCTAAACCTAGCCTATGCCACAAGCGGCCGCGACGTTGACCTAACCATGGTACGCGGCAAAATTCTCTACGAAAATGGCGAATTTACCACAATCGACATAGAAAAAGTTTTGCATGATGCGCGTGAAGCTAAAAAGATTTTTTTATAAAAAAGACCTCGGGGCTCTGCCCCGAACCCCGGAAACTTTTGAAAAAGTTTCATCAAAACTTTAAATTTTGACTAGCGATAAGCCAAATCGCAACCCTAAAACCGCGCGAATGCGCGGTTTTAATATAGGGGTCAAGGGGACTTGTCCCCTTGCAGGGGGTGGAGGGGGACAGCGTCCCCCTCGGTCTTTCTTTTGAGGAGAATAAAAATGAATGAAAACATACGGTCATTTCTTGGGGCGAAGATTTTAAAAATAATTGACGGGATTGAGGGGATTTCGGAGATACGAATGAGGGCGGAGAAGCCGCTTATTTTGCGGTGCGGTGCGCGGGATATTGTGACGGATTTTGTGCCTATGGCGGCGGATATCAGAGAGACGATGGAACGGATTGGACAGTATTCTTTTTATGCGTTTGAGGCGGAGTTGGCTATGGGATATATTACGTTGCCGGGGGGGCATAGGGTCGGGGTGTGCGGGCAGGTTGTGACGGAGGGCGGAGAGGTTAGGGCGTGGCGTTGCATCAGCGGAATAAACATACGGGTTGCGCGAAATGTTTTGGGTTGCGCAGACGGGGTTCTGCCGCTTATTCGCGAGCGGGACGGGCTACGGCATACCATGATTATTTCGCCGCCCGGTTGCGGAAAAACAACGCTTCTTCGTGATATCGTGCGGCAGATTTCGGACGGCGGGCTTACAGTAGGGCTTGCAGACGAACGCTCCGAGATTGCGGGGTGTTTTCGCGGCATTGCACAAAATGACGTAGGCATTAGAACAGACGTGATTGACGGCTGTCCTAAGTCTGTGGCGATGGTCATGCTACTTCGCGGAATGTCTCCGAATGTAATCGCGGCAGACGAACTTGGCGGCGAACAAGATGCCCGCGCAGTGGATTCGGTTCTCAACGCGGGGGTGAAGCTTTTATGTACCGCGCACGGGCGCGATGTTGCGGATGTAATGGCAAACCCGTCACTTTCCGCAATGGTGGGGCGTGGGATTTTCGAGCGATTTATTGTTTTGGACAAACCCGCAAATATCGCGGGGGTGTGGGCGAAAACCTCTGGCGGGCTTAGCCTTCTTGCTAAAAATCTGTAAGCTCGTTGGAAACGGCGTCCGCGCCGGCAGACAGTCTTTCAAATATGTCTTCTACCCTGTCGCCGATTCCCGCGTCATATAAATTTACGCCAAACAGTTTTTTATTTGAAAGAATCAAACGCAAGTCTACACTTTTTCCAAAGGGCAAACTGTACAAAATGTTCAAGTCTGCGGGTACGCTTGGGTCGGGGCTAAGGTTCAGTTTATCGCCATTGTCATCCATTGCCATGCGGTAACGCAACCACAGCGCGAAAAACAGCGGGATTGCTTTAAGTTTTTCGGCGGGAAGTCCCTTCGCCTCACGTTCTTTAAGCGTAACGCCAAAGCGGACGGGTATTTTTTGCGAGGTGTCGCTTGCGATTCTCGCGGGCGCGTCGGGGATGAACGGGTTTGGGAAACGCTTGGTGAGAACTTCATTCAGAAAGTCGATTGGGTCTATAATTCCGGGGTGCGGTACCACGGGCAACGCCTCAACTGCGGCGGTTCGGATGAGTTTTACAAGACGCGCATCTTTCATGCAATCCGAAATGGTGGGGTAATTTAAAAGCATTCCCGTAATCGCAAGTATGGAATGAAGCGGATTCAAACACGCGCAAACCTTCATTTGGTCTACTTTGCGGACGGTTTCGCGGTCTGTCATGTACACGCCTGCCCGCTCCAGCGGCGGGCGTCCTGCGGGGAAATCGTCTTCAATTACCAGATATCTTGCGGTTTCTGCATTTACAAACGGTGCGACAAATGTGTGCTTGGTTGTCTCGGTGATTTCGGTATCCTCAAAACCTTCTGCGGCAAGGATTTTCGCCACATCCGGCGAAGGGCGCGGCGTTATGTTGTCAATCATCGTCCACGGAAATTTTAACGATTTTACATACTCGGTGAAGCCGTCATCCACCGTGCCCGCATTAAGCCAAGTGTCTGCAATTGCTGCAATCGCCTTGGAAAGTTGCGTTCCGTTTTCCGCAAAATTGTCCATGGAAACCAGCGCGATTGGTTTCGCGCCCGCCTCAAAGCGGCTGAAAAGCCCCAGTGCAACTTGCTCCAGCGCGGTTTTTGCCTGTGTCGGGTCTTTGCAAATCGTATCGGGCGCGACAGAATAGCCTTTCTCCGTAATCGTAAGGCTTATCATTTGCAATGTCGGGGCGGCAATAACTTGCGCCACGCGTTCCAAATCGTTGGAAAAAGCGTCTGCAACGCTTGCAATCACGCGCTTTTTTGTGCTTCCGTCAGACGTAAGCGTTACGCCAAGCGTGAGGTTGTCGTATGGCGCAAACGACGTGGGGATAATTTCCTCGTCGTAGGCTTCGTAAACGATAATTCCCGTATTTGTTTCGCCGTATTCCAGCAAATCTTGTTGCGCCGACGCAACAAAAATTCTGAAAATATTTCCCGCGCCAATGTGCAACCACTCGGGCGCGGCAGCCGTACGCTCCCTCATTCCCGCTACATCAAACGTTGGCAGCTTGTAATCGCTGTTCCATTCATCGGGGCGGTTTAGGTTATCAAGTTTAAGTTTCATTATGATTTCCTCTTCCGAAAATTTTTTTCTATTATACAACAAAATTTAGTTTTAGTGCGCCGCAAAGCTTTGTGTAATCTCACAGAAACCACGCTAATTTTTGTGAGTTTCTCCAATGACAATATATTTCCTGTATTGTAATATGAATGTAATATTCAACTTTAGGAGGCAGTATATGGCTGGATTAGAACTAAAACACATTGTTAAGAAATATCCGAACGGTTTTGTTGCAGTAACAGACTTCAACATGAAAATAGCAGACAAAGAATTTATCATCTTCGTTGGGCCTTCCGGTTGCGGAAAAACCACGACACTGCGCATGATTGCGGGATTGGAAGAGATAACAGATGGCGAGTTGTACATAGGCGACCGCCTAATGAACGACGTAGCCCCCAAAGACCGCGATATCGCAATGGTTTTCCAAAACTACGCGCTGTACCCTCACATGAGCGTACAAGACAATATGGCGTTCGGCTTAAAATTGCGCAAAACACCCAAGGCAGAAATTGAAAAAAGAGTTCAAGAAGCCGCAAGAATCCTTGATATCGAACACCTCCTTGACCGTAAACCCAAAGCACTTTCCGGCGGACAACGCCAGCGTGTTGCAATGGGACGTGCCATCGTGCGCGAGCCAAAAGTTTTCCTTATGGACGAACCGCTCTCAAACCTTGACGCGAAACTGCGCGTGCAAATGCGTACAGAAATCACAAAGCTTCACCAAAAACTGCAAACAACTTTCGTATACGTAACCCATGACCAAACCGAAGCTATGACTCTTGGTACACGCATTGTTGTAATGAAAGACGGCGTTGCGCAACAAATAGACTCGCCTGCTAACCTTTACAACAAACCAAAAAACCTCTTTGTTGCAGGTTTCATCGGGTCTCCGCAAATGAACCTCGTTGACGTTACCGTAGACCAACGCGGCTCTGACTGTTACCTCATGTTCGGCGAACACCCCATCAAACTGCCCGAAGCAAAAGCCCGCGCAGTTATCGACGGCGGCTACAATGGCAAAACGGTTGTAATGGGTATCCGCCCCGAAGACCTCAAAGATGAAGAAGTGTTCATCAGCCAATTCCCCGAAGCACTAATCAAAACCGACATAGAAGTAACCGAGCTTCTTGGTGCGGAAATTTATCTGTACCTCCTTTGCGCAGGCCAGCAAATGACAGCCCGCGTAAACCCCAGAAGCACCGTAAAAGCCGGCGACACAATAACCATGGCTTTGGACGTACAACGCATTCACGTTTTCGATAAAGACACAGAGCAGACGATTACGAACTAGGGAAATAAAAAGGTCTCGGGGACTCCGTCCCCGAACCCCTGCAAGGGATTTCATCCCTTGACCCTAACTAAAAACCCGCCGCGAAAATTCGCGGCGGGTTTTTGATTTTCGTTTGATAGCTTATCAGCTGGTCAAAATTTAAAGTTTTTGTTCAAACTTTTTTCAAAAAGTTTGCGGGGTGCGGGGCAGAGCCCCGCGGTCTTTTTCCTTTACCCTCTACGCATGGGGCTTACGTGAATTTGGGTTGCGTCCATGCCTGTTTTGCGTTTGATTATTTCTACGATTTGGGCAAGTTCGGCTTCGGAGAGGGTTTCGTTGGAGACTATGACGTCTACGGAGGTTTCGGAGATTCGCACGTAGGCCTCGGCAAAACCTTTGGATTCGATTAGGGCTTCGGCGGCGGTTTCGCGCTCTATGCGGCGTTGGATTTCAAGCATAGCGTCGGCGGCTTCTGCGCGGTGCTGGTCGGAAACATTGGCGTTGTTGATTAGCTCGTTGAGGATGGAGCGTTCGCTACTGCGGGATTGTTCGCGGCTAAGGCGGTTTTGCACGAAAGTGGAATCTCGGCTTTGGTTTACGAAAATGGCTTCGCCCGCTTCGGAAATATGCTCTTCGTTTGTTGGCAGTGCCATGATGTCGCTGAGGTCTAGCCCTGTTAGTGTTCCCCATTGGAAATCGTCGCCGGAAACGGCAATTGCGGGGTCGTGGGTTGTTGTCCACGCGCCTATCAGCCCGGGATAGTCTTCCGGAAACAGACTTATTAACGCGCCGCTGTCTGGGATTAGTGCCGCCACTTCGCCTTGGTCGGTGAGAAGGTAGCCTACGGTAAGTTCGCCGCCGCGAGTGTCGTTCCAGCTTAGATAACCTGCAACGGCTATCATTACAACAAGTGCCGTGATAATTATTTGGTTGCGTTTTAATACAAACATTTTGTTGCCTCCCTTTAATTTATTTGCATTGTTAATACCTGAATCATGTGCGCTTCCAGCCCCAAAACGGCGCGGGCGGCGCGGGTTAATGCGTCCCTCACAAACGGGCAGTCACCTCCTTCGGCGATAATTACAATACCCTCAGTGCGAGGTTCTATCTCTCGTAAAATAAGCGGCGTGTCGGTTCCCTGACGGTTTGTGATAATTACCGTCTTTTCCGCGCTTTGGTACTGGTGCGTTTCGCGAGAACCGCCTTGGCTGTCCTGCTCTGTTGTGTGCGAGCGGCTTCCGCTTACGTCAACGGCAAAAACCGTCTCGCGACTGCCAAGGGGGCTTATCATCACCCGCACCTTGCCCGCGTTTTCCACCATGCCGAAAAATTCTTCCAGCCGCGCTTCAAGCGCAAGTTCTTGCGTGAATGCGTCCTTTTCGGCGGGCGGTTTTTCGGCGGCTTCCACAGGCTTGTAAAAGGTTTCGCGAATGTACGCTTCAGGCTGAACATCAAACCGCCGCGCAAAAAGCAACAACGCACCACACGCCACGACTGCCGCAAAAACATAAACCATATTTTTATTTTTCATCTTGCGAAAAAAATCCGTCATGTACGACTCACCTCACTTTTGTATTATCGAACCTCTACATATATATGTGAGGTGGGCAGGTTGTAGAATTGCGAAATCAAATTTTTTACAGTTTCTGTGTGCGGGCAGATTTCGGCGGTTTCGCCGATGCGAATTGGGCGGATTTCAGGCGGCTTAATTCGGATTAAAGGAACGCGCCCATCTTCGCCGCTTTGTGAAACTTCCGCACGGCTAACCCGCACCCGCACCCCCGTTATCTCCCCGAAGCACGAAGAATAATCGAACGCGGCAGAATGAACCTCAAAACCCGCCCCGTTAAGCAACCGCGCAACTTGCTGTTCCAACTGCGCCTCGAACGACCCGCGCAGATGTTCGTCCCACCACGCCTCATAATTTCCGCTTGCGCCGCTATTTTCCATTGTCGGAACAGCACCCGCAAACCATTGCGTAACGGGAATATCATTCCCCCCGAAAATCCCAACCAGCGGCTGAACCATCAGCACCAACAGCACAAGCCCCAACACCAACGAAACAAATTTCCGATACTTACCCACAGGCGCAAATATCCCAACAACCGCCGCAAACAGCAGATAATATGTTATATTACCAATGTACTCAAAAAATGACGGCATGGTAACAACCTCTCTTTCGTTTTACCGGTCGGAATGAACAGGAGATTATATTTATATGGGCATATTTGGATTTGGGAAAAAGAAAAGCGAGTGCATACTTTCTTCTACATCACCGCTGACAGATATAATCGCGCAAGTTGTTGTTGAAAATGATTGCAGCTATCTATATCTTCAAGCTGATACATCGGACGGCAAGGCAATGATGCCTTGTTGGATAAAAAACCATATAACCGTAAACGAGGATTACTCTGCACAAAGCGATATGAAGCGGGGTTTACAACCTAAAGTTCCAACCAAATACTGTGAGTGTCAGAGTGATTTAAGCCCTCTTAAAGCAGAGCAACTCGAAATAGCATGGGGTAAAGAAGGGGCAATTGTTTCGCTTTATGAAGGTGATGAGTTAATTTGTGTTATACCATATTGGACAGACCAAAATTTTTGTGGTTACTCCAAGTATTCATGTACAGACAAGTTTCCCAATATTCCGTTTCCGTTGGGAAATTCTGACTCGAACGCATTGTTTAAGAGAGCTGAACTCGCAAGAGAATTTTGGAAGCAAGATTTTTCTTTACTCTGGGGAAATTATCAAGAATCCTACTTGTCTGAGCTTGAAAGCAAGTATGGCAAGGAAATAAAGTATTATGCTATTGACGGTGGAAATTTCCCACCCAAGGCACTTGCTGTATTTGAAAAAGATAGCATGAAGTATGTGTTTACTATAGGTGTAGGGTTATTTCCACAACCCAAGGTAGATATGCACTTTGAGGACTATCAAAACCATGAATGCTTTGAACTCGGCTTCTGTTATCCATCAAGCATGGTGTTTGACGAATCAAGCGTGTTTTCACAAATATCATCAATTACCACAATCCCATGGTCGTCTTGCACTTTTTTGAGCCACAGACATACAGTAAGCTTGCAAGTCGATACGCAATACAATAATGCAGTGCTGGTTTCAGATAAGGATATTGATGTTGCACAGTCAAAATTCCTTAGAGAACAAAATATAAACTTGCTTTGGCTTGTTCCAATATCACACAAAACATACGCAAATCTGATTGCAGACCCATCAGATTACAGTGAGGTTGAAACGAAAATTACAAACAAGGATATAGTTTTTAGAGGAAAGTTGTAGTTGTAAATAATATGTACAGGCTATCCGTTATATTCCGAATAGCTGTTGTGCGTTTTGCGCCGTTTGGTTGCAGATGTTTTCGGGCGTTTCGTTTTTTATTTCGGCAACCACTTTTGCAATGTGGGATATGTTTGGCGATTCGTTGCGAGTGCCGCGGTGTGGTTCGGGCGAAAGGTAGGGGCAGTCGGTTTCCAGTAGGATTTTGTCCAGGGGGACGGCGGCAACGGCTTCCTTTAGGATGTCGGTTTTTTTGAAGGTGACAACGCCGCCGATGCCAATGTGAAATCCCATCTCGACATATGCCGTGGCAAGAGCCGCGTCACCTGAAAATGCGTGAACCACTCCGCGCCTAACTGTGGAAGCAGAAATCATTTCAAAAACATCGTCGTTTGCATCGCGGGAGTGGATGATTGCGGGCAAATTCAGTTCTGCCGTAAGCTTTAGCAATCGCTTAAACCACATCCGTTGCGTTCCCTGCGGCGAGTGATTATGAAAAAAATCCAGCCCAATTTCGCCAAATCCCACAACCTTTTTGTTCTCACACATTGCCGTAAGTTCTTTCACAATCTCGTCTGCCAAGCCCTTTACATAGTGCGGGTGAACGCCCACCGTTGCAAACACGTAATCATATTTTTCCGCCAACTTAACAGACGCTTTTGACGTTTTTAAATCGCAGCCGATATTGATAATCTTTTCAACCCCGTTTTCAGGCAGTGCCTTCAAAAGCTCGTGCCTGTCCGCCTTAAAACGCTCATTATCATAATGCGCGTGCGTGTCAATTATCATTTTCATATCTCCATTCCTAAATGCATAGGTTTTGAAAGCACTTTGTAATAGCCCATACTATAAGCCCCCTCTACCCGATAGGTAGTGTAGTTCCCAAATCAATGAAATAATAGACCAAGCGTAGCACATCCGCATTATGGTCGCTACGTGAACTTCCTTGCCTATCAACATCAAGAACAAAGCGACTCCACAACATTTCTCCGTCAATAACTACCCATACGCGGGGCATATCGAACCCCCACCCGACCCATGTGTATATCTCACACTCATCAATATTTTCTGCCAGTTCCCAAATATTATTTAACTGCCGTTGGGAAAGCACTCGTTGAGAACTATTAACGAGTATGCGCCCCATATCCGGAAACCCCATAATTACCATGTCTCCATATTCAGATACAAAGCTATCTACCATACTAACATCAAAAACAGGACGGTCACCAATTTCATAGTACGGAGTTAAACCACCAATCCAATAAGTTGCAAGAACACTATCGTCAACAAGTTGAAAGAAGATATATCCCGAGTTAACCCATCCGGGGTTTGCACTAAGAACTATTTTTATGTCCCTTGGTGTCGGCTCTATCGCCGAAGAATCGCACCCCCCCAACAAAGCCATACCCATAAGAGTAAAAATAAAGATTGTACAGATACGCAAAACTACCACCAACTATCTCATTCTCTACCCCACGCAGGCTGTAAGCGGGAGCGGATTGATTTGCCGCCCACAGCGGGAACATCCACGCGAAATGTAGCTTGACGCGGTGGGTTCTTTTCATGGCGTTTTCTTTGCCTACGAAAAGAACCCACCGTGGCAAGCGCGCAAGACGCTCCCGTGGGTGCAAAAGCCCCCAACATCCGCAAGGCAAACCAATCCGCGACCGCGAGGAAAACGGAAAGCCCTACTTCTTCTCAATGCGCGGGAACGCCGCAGGGCCTTTCGTAACATCAACGCCACGCGGCAACAACCCAAAGGTTTTCGCGCTTTCCCATGTGGCGTGGGCGGGGTCTGTGATGTTTAGTTGGGCGCGGATTATTGCGGGGGTGTTTGGCATTACGGGCGCGATTGCAACGGCAAGAATGCGCAAGGTTTCGGCAAGGTTGTACAGGACGGTTGCAAGTTCGGGGGCTTTGCTTTCATCTTTGGCAAGAACCCACGGCGCGGTTTCGTCGATGTATTTGTTGGCGCGGCGCACTAGATTCCAAATTTCGTTTAGGGCTTCGGAGAAGGCGAGTTTTTCCATGCGCTCTTCTACTTTTTCAAGCATGGTTGTTGCCATTTCTATTAGGTCGCGGTCTATTGCGGAATTTTCTGCCTGTGCTTCGGGAATTGTTCCGTCAAAATATTTTTCCACCATACCTACGGTGCGGGAAAGGAGATTTCCGAGGTCGTTGGCGAGGTCTGCGTTGTAGCGGGTTACAAGGGCGGTTGGGGTAAAGTTGCCGTCCGGGCCGAAAGTGAATTCGCGCAACAAAAAGTATCTGATTGCGTCCACGCCGTATTCTTCCACCAACGCCTTGGGGCAAATGGCATTGCCCAAAGATTTGCCCATTTTTTGACCGTCGTATTGCAGCCAACCATGTCCGAAAACCTGTTTAGGAAGCGGCTCGTCAAGGGCGAACAAAATGCATGGCCAGATAATTGAATGGAAGCGGATAATTTCTTTTGCCATAAGGTGCAAATCCGCAGGCCAGTATTTTTTATACAAACTGTCATCATCGGAGAGGAAGCCAAGGGCGGTGACGTAGTTTGGCAACGCGTCTATCCAAACGTAAATTACATGACCGGGGTCAAACTCCACGGGAATGCCCCATTTAAACGAAGTTCGCGAAACACACAGGTCTTCCAATCCGGGCTTGATAAAGTTATTTAACATCTCGTTGCGGCGCGAAAGCGGCATTAGAAATTCGGGGTTTTCGTCGTAATGCTTAATCAGCCTGTCCTGATATTTGCTCATCTTGAAGAAATAGCATTCCTCCGCGATTGTTTCTACTTTGCGGTTGCAAGTGGGGCAGTTGCCCTCTTTGAGGTCGCGGGCGGTGTAAAATGTTTCGCAGGGTGTGCAGTAAAGCCCTTCGTAACTGCCCTTGTATATATCGCCTTGGTCGTACAATTTTTTAAAAATCTTCTTAACAGAATCGCAGTGCTCGGGGTTGGTGGTGCGCTGATAGAAGTCATATTCGCAGTTCATAATTTCCCAAATACCCTTGAATGTTTCCGCCAAACCATCCACAAATTCCTGCGGAGAAACGCCTGCTTGCGCCGCCGCCAGTTCTACCTTTTGGCCATGCTCGTCCGAACCCGTCAGAAATTTCACGTCGTAGCCGCGAGCCTTTTTGTAACGCGCCATAACATCCGCCGCTACCGTTGTGTATGTGTGTCCGATATGCGGCACCCCATTCAGATAATAAATCGGTGTTGTAATATAATATGTTTTCATTTTTCTCTCTCCCATAATTATAATTTTATTCGATTTCAGGCCAAACCCACGCGCCATATCCGCTTTCGATTTTCCCGTCAATAAAAACGAAACTGAATGTTGCCGTCGGCATTTCGTCCCCGCTTCCGCGATGGTCGTATGCCGTAACAACCGTGTCCACCAAGGCGCGGTTGCCGTTCTGTTCGATTAGCGTATGAATTGCCGTTGTCCAATCGGGGCGCATAGTGCCAATCCGTGCGGTTGCGACGTACACCGCACCGTCATATTCCACAAAAGCCCACGGGCTTCCGAAAAATATACTCGGCTCTTGTATGGCAGAACCTTCGCCAAACAACTCCCGAGCTATCCAGTCGCTTGTGTAAAATTGCGAAAGATAATCTGCGATATCGTTAAGGCTTTCAAACCCCGACGACGGCAGAAGCACGTCCATCCCGCGTGAACGGGGATGCTCCGGCTGTTCTGCCCAGTAATACCACGGGGTAGAATCAATATGCGCACCCCACTCAAATGCCCCGCGCAAACCCCACCAGTCGTCCCAAAACTCGCTTGCCGCAATAATTGTCGCGCCAAGTTCTTCTAAGCTGTGTTCATTGCGAACTTCAATGTCGGGCGTAGGGGTGATATCCTCCGTTTGCTCGGCGTCACCGCCGCAAGCCGCAAATCCCAACAACAAAATAACGAGCAGTGCAATGTGTATTTTCATTCTCATTTCCTCCATAAACAGTAGTCTTGCGCGGAAATTATACTATAGAAGTTACAAACCTGTCACGCAAAACCCTTAGAACTTTTCCGATAGTAAATTCCCAAACTAGGGCGTGTTGCCACAAACGAAAATGCACGGATTTTGCGGCAAATTTTTGTCACTTGAGGCGGGTTTGACGACGCTTGCCAGCGGCCAGCGAGGAAAAACCAACGAAAAGTGGCGAAAATTTGACCAAAAGACGGGCGTTTGCGTTTGTGGCAACACACCCTAATGCCGCGCTAAAATCTGCGCTTATGTTATACGAACCGAGCTGTCACCTCTTTGACTCGTAAAAATCAAACATTTCTTCAAACAGTTTTCGTGTTTGCTGAACATCTCCCCATGAAAGCGGCTCTCCTGCATATGACATACTCCAAAAAGGCTCCACTTGCGTGATTCTTTCAGGAAGCTTACCCCACGCTAAGATTACTTTTGAGCTGAATTCATGTAAATCAATATCACTTTGAAGATAAACCATTTTGAGTCGTTTCATCAAAAATTCACCAAAAGAATCAATATTAAGCTCGTATCGCTCACAATAATTAAAAATCAACCCTTTTGCTTTCTGTATATCAGAAAAACACCATACCAGTTCAAGCAACAACTCATCATCGTGAGACTTGCAAATGAGTTCATTCAACTTATTTTCATACTCAACGATATCTACAAGTCCAACATCAACTAAAATGATATAAGCTAACAATATTTCAATCATAGTATCACTCCATAATGCGCCAATGTAATACAAGGCAACTATATATAAGTTTACACAGAATGCTTGGCATGGTGTAATATCGTGCTGTTATAATTATGGCATAAGAACGAGAGGAGCAATTGCCATGATTAATACAAATTTCAACTCCATTATTGAGTTATTGCAAACATTTTCAGACGAACAAGTCTGTATTGCGGATGTTTCTCTCACTAAAGAGGAGTTTAATAAGCTCTATGAACTGAAATACAGCACTGGACCTGTACAACTTGAACTTAATGAAGGGCGTCCAAAACCATCTAGCTTCGACAAGAGCATAAAAAAAGCTCTTGATTACTCCGGTAAATGAGAAGACCGCTTTCGCGGTCATGTGTAAACTTGTATATAGTTACCTTTTTTAATTTATCATTCTTTGTTGAATTTTGAAAGTACGTTGACTATAATTTACTATAAAAATGCAAGTTGCTGCCGAAGGAATTTACGGAACTTTTCCGATTGAGAAATTTACTTGCATTCCTAACTGCATTGTGCTATCATAGTCCCTGTTGTCGCGGAGTGGAGCAGCTTGGTAGCTCGTCGGGCTCATAACCCGAAGGTCGTAGGTTCAAATCCTGCCTCCGCAATTATCATATCCGAATGGGTTTATCTTCCTTGGTAGCTCGTTTGGTATAGTGGTGAGAGTCTCCCCACCCAAGATAACAGGAAAATGGACAAACAAAAAGGTCGTTCAGCATTGAACGACCTTTTTGTTATGCTAAAGTCTGCATGGTGTGTACTTTACATATTTTCCGCGACGGCATCCAGCAACCCTGCGCGGTCAAACATCCGATGCACGACAAGAAGAATGCGCATCATGTTTTCGTCTATGTCTAGGTTGTCGGGGGTGCGGCCGGAGAGGACTCGCATATCCACAAGCTGTTGCATTCCTTCTTGCGCCCAACTGGGCATTTCTTGAATTGTTCTGTAAACCATTTCAACTACCTCCTTCGCTTTTTGCGGCTGAATGCCAAAGAATTTGAAAACCCCGTTTGCCAATGCTTCCGCCATAAGCGGGCGTCTGTCGCGTAGCGTGGGTACGTCTTGGTGTGCGTTTGGGTTGGCGGTGATGAATGCAAGTTCCACCAGCACGGCGGGCATTGAGGTGCGGCGCAAAACAGAAAGCCCGCCGCTGTGCTGTGATTGGCTGTCCATTTTAACGCCACGGTCGCGCAGACCTGTTGCATTGATAAATTCGGATTGGAAAATATTTGCGACGTCACGGTCTGCGGGTTTGGTTGCCGCGAAAAATGTTTCGTAGCCGTTTGCAGTGTCCAGCAAAAAGCCGTTGCAGTGAACACTTACATACAAATCCGCGCCCCATGCGTTTGCGGCTTGCCATCGTTGCGCGGGGCTAACGTCTTTGATGCGGCTGTACATTACTTCAATCCCGGCGCAAATCAGGATTATGCCAAACCGTTTCGATACTTCCAGAACAACGTCCGACTCGCGCATTCCGTTCCCCGCCGCACCAGAGTCACGGCCGCCGTGTCCGGGGTCGATGAAAACTCTATATGCTTTCATGGTTACGAATCCCCTTTCATCTTTAAAATGTCAATTGCCTTTGCCAATGGAGTCGGAATATCTACGCCCATAAGCCCTACATTTTCGATTATGCTTACTGTTTCATTGGCGACAATCGCGAAAATTGCGGCGTTTCGTACAATTTCCATCTCCACCAAAACGTCCAGATGGTGCGCGACTATCACCAGCACAAACAACCCGCCTTTAGTCGCAAGCCCCTTTAATCCGACGCGGCTCTTCAATGCGCCGCATTCGCTCTTTGGCGATTTTTTGAATACCGCCGCAACAATCCAGCCCGTTAATAAATCTAAGCCCATGAAAAGCAACATGGTTTGCAGGGCGAAGTCCCACCCGCCAAATATTGCCGCAAGCCAGCCGCCAAATGCCCCAAACGGCAATAAAAAAAGACGTTCACGCATACGTCTCACCTCCTTTTAGTGTCTGTTTATGAAAATAACAATGTCCAGTTGCGTTATCGTTCCTGTTGCCCCGCTTAACAATTGCGGAACAACCCCGCCTTGAATATACGCGTCTTGTGCATTCATGGTAAATGTGGGGATGAATATAGAATCCATGTTAAGCGACGGAAGCGCACCCGTTACCGTGACTCTGCCCGAAGTGGCAACCGTTTGCGTAACCTGCCGAAGCATTCGGCAAATTACGGCGGCAGAATTATTGCCCGATACATTGCTCGTGCCTGTTGGGCGAATATCAATATCGTACTTTACGTATGCATCGATATTGGGGAAGGTCAGCGCACCCGTTGCGGGGTCTATAGACCACTGCGAATAGTCGATGTTGGTCTGTTCCGCAACAACGATATCTGCCAGCGTTCGCCCTTGGAATATCGCCCACGGAGTTGATGAAATTGATTGATTTAGCCCGGTTATTCGCAGGCGCAACACTTGCCCGTCAGTACGCAACGCGACATCGTTACCGCCAACGGTTAAATTTCCGTTTACATTTACGTTTCCGTTGTGGGTTTCGTTCCCGCTCCATGTGTTGTTGCCCGTAAAAGTGTTGTCACCGTTTAGCCGCGCATAGGTTTGCGGGAACATTATTTGCGTCAGCCAATCTTCAAGCGAAAGCGTATTGTTTGCGGGGTCGGACAGTTGCCACGCTTCCCATGCGGCGGCGATGGATGACGCATTTACCAAGTCGTTAAGCATATCCGTTGTAGCAACCTCGTGCCATGGATAGTGGTTGCCGTCGGGGCGTAAATGCCGTACCCATTCGCGATTTTCAAACGCAGGGTTTCCGCTCACAACCATAAAACGCTGCGTTCCCCATAGGTTTTGCGAACCCCATTCGGAAATGGGAGCAACGTCCACGACTATCCGCACAACGCCTTGCCCATGCGGGATTGGCATATTTAGCGTGGACGCATTCGAGCCTGTGATGATATATGTGCCGCCCTGCAAAAACGGCGGCGCGTTTAGGTCAACGGGTATTTCCACCCATGTGTCGTCAACAGTTTGCCCTGTTTGAACGGCAACAGCGTCGCCAAACGCAAGCAACCTCCACGGCGTCCATGAAGAATTGTTCCATGTTCGCGTCCAAGTAAGGCCGGGGTTGTTGCTGTTGTTTCCCGCCGTAATTGTTTGCGTAATCAAGCGCGAGCCGCCAAGCCATTGCCCGCCCGAAACCGTTAGAGAGCCTTGTCCGGACAGCATAGCGGGCCCGCCGTCGCCCGTTGCAGACGAATACACATAGTTGCCCTCAGATGTAAAGGCGTCCAAGTTAAAACCGAGTGTGGAAATGGCGGCGAAGCCCGCCTGCACCCACGGTGTCCATGCGCTTCCGTTGAATGTTCGAGTCCATGATACGCCGTGTTTGTTGCTGTTCGCGGTTGACACAATCATTTGTGATACCAGTCGAAATGCGCCGCCATCGCGAAAGCCGCCGACAACTAACAGCGTACCCTGCCCGTTCCATCCTTCAGGAAAATTGAAATCACTCGCCGGCCCGGTTGTGGAATAATTGTAACTGCCCGGTAGAGTTATGTCGTTAAGGTCTGTTCCGCCGGGAAGTTCCGTATTTACAAATCCTTGCGCCCGCCATTCGCCAAACTGCCCGTCTACACTACCGACACGTTGCCACAGCACATTAAACTCTTCGCGTGACGCACTATGCGCAATGTATGTTTGCACGATAACAGACCCACCATCCGTCACCCCACCCGATACAACAAGCACACCAAACGGTTGCGATATTAGCGGCGGTCTGTTTATAAGCGTGTTGAAATCAGACGATTGTATGATGTATGTTGCCGCAGTGGTAAGCGTGTTTAGGTCGGTTTCTGCCGCCATATCAAGAATGGGCGGCGCACTGCCACTGCCCGCCGTGGTAATCGTGCGCACGGTGACGCCCACGTTGGCGCGAACCTCCACGACTACCGCAAGCGTCCCCGCTTCGTCCCGCACAAATGATTGCCCCGGTGAAAAATTTTCTGCGGTTTGGTTTGCAAGGTCGGTGAAGTAAACGTTCGTGTAGCCGTTAATCATTGTAGACAGCGGCACGTCTGATTTTGATGTGTGAATCGTTCCCACTACGCGGTTCGTTTCGATAAGCGCGGCGTTTAACGCTTGGTCGCCTTGCAGTCGGTTGTAAGCTTCCGTGTTCACCGCCGTTGTGATTTCTTCATGCCGCGCCGTAGCTTCCGCAAGTATCGCTTCCGTTAATGCTTCCGCACTCGCAAAACCCGTATGCCCGCTTTGGGCAAAGCCCAGATTGTCCAACAGGTTGTGCAGGGTTATTCCGCCGCTTCCGCCGCCGCCGCCGCCGGCAAGTATTGCGCGGAGGAAATCCACCATGTTGTACACCTGCCCGCTTTCGGAAATTATCCGCCCGGTGCGTGGTGCGTAGGCTTCGATGTTGGCGGTGATGTTCGCGATGGGCGGAACGCCTAACGCTTCCGCCAACATATCCGCGATATTTGTCACCGCGCCGTTTTCTTCGACAGTCCGCCCGCTTGCGGGGGTCATGCTGTTAATGTCCATGTTGTCACCCTTTCTGATTTCTGTATTAAAAAACCTCCGCGGGGGCGGAGGATGTGGGGTTATCATGTATAGGGATAACAAACCGCGCATTAGGGTTATGTTGCCCCTGTTCGGACTTTGACACATAAAACGCGCTTGCACCAAATCCAATAGGTACGTGTTTTACGCCAAACGAGGAAATGTTTTCGGTTGTAATCGCCGCAGGTAATTCTTCAAAGTTGAGATTGTCATACAGCCCCAAGTTAGGAAATGCACGTAAGTTTATTTGGAAGCCCTCACACAGACCATACACCCAAAGGAAGTTGTCGGGTTCGTGCGATATTTGAGGGCTTGAAATTTTACCAAGTGAAATTACACCTTCAAAGTCAAGCACATTAACCCTCCCCAAATGTAATTGTTGCCATTACATCAATTTCGTGACGGTCAGTCTTATTCATGCCGTTTACGAAAAAGTTTGCACGGAGTTCCGTGGATTGATGGACAGGCTCATCAAAGGCGATTAATGTTGAGTGGTTTGGCGTAATACTTAGATTGGGTACTTGGGGGTTAGTCCCAGTGCGTGTCATTGCTCTTGTAAAAGTTGCACGGTCAATTGCGAGGTCGCCATGGGATGCAACCTCGCCATTATGCCCATGTCTTACCCATGTTTCATTAAATAGTGAATATCTAATAATTGTTCCGGAAATACGGAAAATAAGCACACGACTATCCGAGGAAAACATTACGAAAACTACACCTTCCGAAATTGGAACATTCAACGCATTTTCTGCGGGTGAAAATTCGCCGCTGGCATTTCTTTTGAATACAAAAACACCATCTGATGTTATCGCAGAAATCCATAAACCATCTGGGGAGATTGCCAATGAGATAAGCATTCTCCCAATTGCTGATGTTTGAGTCTGGCGCACATATACTCCATCAACAAGCAAATAGCGAATGATTGTTGATGCTTGAGGATTAGTAATATTAACAGCACATACAAATTCCGATTCGTCATCCGTAAAGCTTAACGCCATTGTCTGACTTGTTGACGGTATAGACTGCGGCCGGTTATTAATTGCGGTGATAAGGGGTACATTAAGCGGTAATATTTCACGTGTATTGAAGTTATCCGCAGGAGAAAATACAGCGATTTCACTGTTAGCATCTGTACCAGAAACGCCTACTACGCGCCCGGATTGGGGGAGAAGCATGACATTATTCATTTGCGTATGTGCTTCAATGTGCCCAGTGTCAACATATAGCCGTTGCGTTGCCGAGAACAAGACTTTTCCTGCTTCGTCACACGCTAAAATACCAGCTATGCCTTGAATATTTATGCGCCGCTCTCCCCACTGCCCTGCGGCGTTTGGTTCAACACGCGTTACTCCGTTTTGCGCATTAGTAGAACCAATGAAGAAATCCGCGTTTGTGTTTGCTACATACACACTGACAGTAGCATCACGAGTAAACCCTGTGATTTCAAGTCTAGGCTCGTTTATAACCGTGTAAGTTCCGCCCCCTGTAACAGACGAAACATTGCCAATATTCATGACGGGGACAGTATCGAAAACACCCGGACTGCCTGTGCGCTCTATTTGCTGTGATATTCGCCAAAACCTACTATATCCGGGCAGGGCATCGGGGTCTGGTAGCATTTCAGATAAAAGAAAACTGGCTTCTTCGTGACCCCCAAAACTATGATGAGGAATCCCAATATTCAAAATGTTATTAAGTGAGAACTCACGAATACCGCCGGGGCGTGTATTGTTTCCGTTGGCTTGGTCTATACGAAATATCGCGCTTGTTACTTCTTCATCCTGCACAAGTCCGAATTGCATAGTCCTAGCTGAAACATTCGCAAGCCTACCACATTGAACGCTACCTATATTAGCCCCTGCCTGCACACCGCTAATTGGATGTTGTGATTGCGTTAAATTCATTGTCCCCGCGATTATATTGCGAGGTGCAGAAAGCGTGTCGGCGCGTCCGGTAAGATATCCAACTAGGTTGTTTTCAATTTCGCCCGATTCATTCATGAAGCTTTCTCTAAGGACATCCCAATTTGTTAGTCGTGAATTGGCGGATACTGTAAAATGTACAAAAATTGTGGCATCTACCGTCAATATATCGCGCCCTTTTGTTATTGACATTGGGTTTCCTTCGCTGTCTTCCAATAGTGCGTGTGTCACAAGCCCCCATGCGTTTACTGGGGGATTGCCCGCCCCGTTCCATGTCGCAGTACCATTGAACGAAATGCCAACCTGTGAAAAAGTTTCACCTTCAAACTCATCAGGATGAAGCGTTATTCTATGCGTTCCGCTTGCAATTGGAAATCCCGCATTAAACATTGGAAGCACTTGGACTCTTGCACGCGCAAGGATGAAATTATCCATCCTTGCACGCGGAATGCCACTTGCTTGGACTTCCTCAATGATATTTGTACCGCCGCCAAGGTGAATTGTGTTTAGAAATTGCAACCCCGCGCAAACCCTATGCCACATTGGTTCAAGTATTGCGTTTTCTGCCTTTGCGCGTTGCTTTATTTCTCCCGTTTTTGCGTCTATTAATTCAAATTCAAACCTGTTGTGAATGGTTGCACAAATTTTTGCTTGCATTTTAACTCCTCCTATAGGTCATCACCAACAATACGCCGCAGTCCAACGGTTATATCAATGTGTGCCAAAAAGCTTTCAGTACATCCTCTAAGATAGCCGTCTACACAGCGCAAGTTGGCAATTAAATCAGGGCGCACTGTAATTCGTTCCGTGATATATCCCGCGGTTGTTTCGATTTTTCGCAAGGAAACATCTATGTCAACACTGGATGTAAAATGCTCTGTACATTGCCTAAACGGAAACGGCAACAGGTCAAAAGCAAGCGTTGTTGTCATAACTGCAAATTGCGAACCTTGATGCACAATTCTAATATTTCCAACACGGTGCGGCATTGTAGCGTGTGTGTTTGTGTAAACAACAGACCCTCTTACACCTGCTGTTGGTGCGCCAAGGCTTCCGTGACGCAAAAGAATCTCCGTATCAGAAAACCGCTCTATTGAATTTACTACAATAGTCACGCCTTGGGCATCGCGTAATGTAAAACTGCCCTGCAATCCATTCATTAGTGTAACCGCCGCGCCCGGAAGAACAACAACTGTTTCGGTTCTTGAAATTTGCCGTGCGCTTACAAGGTATAAATTAATCGGAGTTACAAGTTTTATCGCGTTAAAGCCTATGGTTGCTGTAAAGTGTGTGTCTCTCATGCTGTCGCCCTGTAAGTACCTTCGTGTGTATGCGGCATATCCGTTACCGCTTGAATCTTCCGCAACAAGCATAACGCGGAAGTCGTTTGTGCGGTTTGCAGAAATGCTGACAAGCGGCAACGTAACTTGTGTACCGAAATCGCATTCGCGTTCCGCAAGCCATGCGCGGCTTCCGGGGTCGTCTTCGCTGTTTGTTCCGGGCGAACGTGTCCAAACAAATTGCCGATAATATGCCCGCCCATCATCCTTAATGTATGCGGCAATAATTCCCGCTTCCGCACGTGATAGATTTCCGAAATACAACCACCCGCGTACAGCCGCCACACTCACAACGCCAAAGGCAAGCGCAAGCGGATGCGCTTCATCATCGCCCATTATCTGTGTAAGCAATGTGCCGTATGCATCTATAAAATAAATGCGCGGTGCAGGGTCTGTAACAAGCACACGCCCGCGCGGTGAATCTTTCCACGTTCCGTCAAATTCAATTGCGGCGGCGTTTGGTGATTCTTTTATGCCCTGTGCAACAATTGTTCGAGTCCATTCATCGTTGTTAGCGTTAAATATCGACGCGACGTTTACAATACAACGCCCTGTGTCAACTCCGATTGTGTAAATGGTTTTCGGGTCGCCGTGTTCATTTGTGGCAAGTGTGAAATCCATAACAAGTGCAGAAAACGGCGGCACGGTTTTTGCGTAAAATAAATCTATTGCTTGATGTAAGCCGATTAACTGCCCCTGTATCGGAATATCGGCGGGGTCGTAAATTGCAACGGTATCACCGTCTTGCAGTTCGTATTCTTCGTGCATTTCGTCTATTTCGGCGGGGGTTGGGTGACGGTCAAGCCAGATGATATTGCCGCCGCCACGCCTGTCGCTATTTTCGATATTATCAATGCGTTCCGTAAGCGTTCCGCGAAATTGATACCGCTGGAATGCATCACTGCTTGAAGGTGCGCCGAAAGATATTTTCATATCGCCCGACATGGAATAAGTCATTATTTGAGTTTGAACGCCGCGAATTGTAACGGTATCGCCAATTTCGATTGCAGGGTCTATGAATGCCGTTTCTGCTATGCACGGTATATATTCATAAGAAGAAAGTCGTTCGTATAGTTCCCGTGTTTGCTCCGCGTCCATGAGTGGGTTTGTAATAACGAATGCGTTTTCAACCTCTATGCCGTCATCTTCACCATCCCATGCGGGCGGCGTTTCTATGCGCGGGTATGAAATTTCGCCCCTGTTTCCACGCCTAACTATTATGTTGTCAAGTTGTATGCGCTCCGTGTTTCTTGCCGTACGCATGGTATTGTTTATGGAAATGGTTGCTTCGCCTATAGGCGCAAGTGTGGCATCGGGTGCGCCCGCAGAATACCGTGCAATATGCGATACATCGTCTTGATTGATTTCACCGTCACCGTTTGCGTCAAGTATCTGCCGCCAAATATGCGAGGGTCTGCCACGGGCAACATCCACATTAAACCCGCTAAGCCACTGCCCGAGAAGAACCCCATCATCAATCATTGTTACAGTGCCGTCACCATTTACATCACCGCGCATATGCGGGAAATTTTTTATTTCAATTTTTATAAGCCGCAACGTGTTTTCAAAATCTATAATAAAATTGCCGCCATTTGCGGCGGCGATAAATCCAAGAACATTGCGAATTGAGTACCGTGTTAAATCTATGTTTCCAATATGCCCGCTAATCCCTGTTGTGTCAACTTCGCAACCAAGTAGCCGTGCGGCGCGTTCCGTTGCCTCCGCCATTGACATATTGGAAAACCATACGTTTTCGCGTTCGCCCTTCATGGCAAGCGCGTCATATGCCGTAATTTCAACCCTGTTTCCGTTACGTGGTGCATCATATATATAGTACGTACCGAAATTGTATATCCCTGTAAACCCAAGCTCCCCGCCCGCTTGAACTTGCACAGTAACAGGCGTAAGACGCTTACGCGGAAAAGTAACCCCGCCCATGGACGATACGTCAATTGTTACATCAAACCGTTGCGATACAGCCATCCCAACGGCAAACTGTTGCATCATCATTCCGCCGTCCCAGCTTTTTTTGATAATGCTGTCTTTCGGTATAACCTGCCCGCCAATGATTAGATGTGTTTCATAAAACCGCCCGTATGCTTGCGTTTCGATATTCCCCTGCGCGTGATACTCTTGCCATATATGGTCAAAGGTTCGCATTATCCAACCGTCCAATCTTCGCGACCGCCAACGGGTGTGCCGCGCCCTATGAAACCCAACACTACGCGGTCATATATAACCTTGCCGCCGGGCGGGGCTTTTACTACTCCTACACTGCGCGTAGAATTGTAAAACTGCATGGTATCAGTTTGCATTTCGTTGTAGGGGTTTGAAAAAGCAATTGTGACAAATGGTCTGCGACAGACTGTAAGAAGCGTAGTCAATGCCGAAACTTGCACTTTTGTTAATGTAACGGTTATCACATAGGCTTCTGCCACTTTTTCGCGTAGCATTATCCCGCTTTCTTCCGTGCGTCCGGAGTTTTTGCTGTCAAGGTCGTTAAGTTCAACAACGTATTCCGCAACGCCAAGCCCACCGTTTGTTAGTGGTATATTGTCTACGAGTAATACCATAACCTACCCCCAAACTTGAGAAACACCCGCTTGTATTCCGTTATTGTTTATCCCTTTGGTAATGTGCGGCGCAAGAATTTTACCCAGTGCTGCCAGCTCCCCCGTAAAAGTAACATTTATATCTCCACTGCCGCCAAAACTTGCGCCCGCCAAAACCTCTGACATTGCTTGCTTCATGGTAGACAGTGGGGAAACTATTTCTGTTTCGTGTTTGTTGTCGCCAAGGATTGCCATAAATTCGTTATTTGGTGGGACAACCGCGCCTGTTGCAAGTTTTGGAATTTCCGGCACGGCTATGGACGGCAAGAATCCAAACGGGCTTAAACCTGCAATTGAAACGTCGCGTAACCTGCCGAAAGCATTGTTTATTTTGTTAAACGGTGCGGCTATCACTGTGTTTATTCCGCGAATTAAAGTGTTCACAACAGTTTTGAAGGCAGAGCCTATTCCTTCTTTTATCCCGTCAAAAATTCTGCCGCCAACGGAAAAAACATTGCGCACCTTTTCCCATGCCCTCGAAAATGTATCACGAAACCAGTTAGGTATAACAGAAAATGTATCGCGTATGCTTTGCCATGCTCCCCTTGCACCGTCGCGCATCCGCTCCCACATACCCGCAAAAAAATCGCCAACAGCGCGAAATTTGCCAAGCATTAAATTTCCGGCATTCTTTATCGTGTTCCAAATGGAAGCCCAAACTTCTTTAGCAAATGCCTTTACCGCTTCCCAGTTTTTTATTAGAAGAACAATGCCGGCAATAACCGCCGCAATTGCTGCGCCTATTAAAATAAACGGAGATTTAATCACAGCAATAACCGCAAGTACAACTTTTTTTACAACGGCGAAAATGGTTTTCATCTTGCCTATCACGGCAATAACAGTGCGTACCGCGCCTATGATTTTTGAAATAATTGGTACAGCAACTTTTAGCCCAACCATAAGCCCGGTAAATAACATTATCCCTGTTGCCATTTCCGCGCCGAATATTTCGGATAAAACAATGTGTAGCCCGCTTAATGCTTCGCGGATAATTGCAATCACGTCTTCGATGATGCCGCGCCAGTCTACATTGGTAAGAAATTCGCTTATGCTTTCGCCGATTAATTGCCAATCCAACGTTCGCAATGTTTCTAATATTGTCGTTAAAAAACCGCGCACACCTTTTGAAATTGTTTGCGCGATATGCGCCCAGTCCACGGTATAGAATAAATTATTAATTCCACCGGCGATATTCTGCCCGGCGGCAACCCAGTCTGCACCTGTAAAAAGTCCGTGCAAAAATTGGAATATGCTGTTTATATATTTCCCAACCGTTGTACCCAGTTCGGGCAAAAGGCTGATTAGTCTGTTAAATATTTCCGCGATGCGTACGCCAAAATCAAAGAAATTAAATGTTTCCATGAATGTGTTGGCGGCGATAAGTGCGGTTCGTATGCCCTCTACCAGCGTGTTTCCAAGGCTATTCCAAAATGCGGAATTTGCTACTATCCCGTTAAGAAAAGATGCCAACTCCGCTATCCATGTTGCAACACGCTGTTGAATATTCCCCCATTGTATATTGTCCAGTGCATTTGCTACAGATTGTGCAAGCTGATAACCCAGATTGTGAAAATAATCTAAATCAGGCGTGATGGACCGCAACCTGTATGCAAATTCTTCCAGCCAATCATTAACGGCCGCGCTAGGTGGTTTTACGGCAGAAAAATCTAAGCCGCCTGTATCTGCCCCGCCGCCATCCGAAGATGATAAGCGGTTAATATCATCAAAACCCATTAGCTGTTTTTGTGCTTCTTGCGCCGCAGAACCTGCCGCGTCATACGCTTTTGCCTGATTGTGCAAGGCTTCGCCCGCATCACGCGCCGCCGTAAAAGTTGTACCGCCAAGAATAGCCGCAAACGCGGCAATTTTTTGCGTAACAGCCGCAAGCACGTTACCAAGTGTAATAAGTGCCGGAAGAACCGCGTCCCAAATAGGAGCAAACGCCGTCCAAAGGTTTACCCGGACGGCGTTCATGCTTGCGCTCCATTCCTCGTTTTGCCGCAAAAGATTTCGCGTAGTGTTTATCATGCCTTGCATTACGTTACTTATTTGTTTAAAAACGAAAATGCCCGCCGCAATGCGCAACATTCCACGCGCCAACATACCCATATTGCGTGAAGACCGTGCAGTTTCACGATTAAAAAGGCGTAAACGCGGGATTGCGCGGCGAACATTATTAGTCATACGCGCAACCCCTGTTGTAATATTTCTTACTCCGCGGAAAGCTCCGTTAAGTCTTGTGCTAAATCGCTTCATCTTTTTTTGAAGGCCACCCATGGCTTTTGATATTGCAGAAAAATCCGCACCACCACGCACTATGAAGTTTGAACGCCGTTTCGCCATGGTTGCCCTCCTTTACTCTTTACGCCCGGAAAATTGGGCGTGGAATGCTTGCACTGCGGAAAACAATTCCGCATCTGTCATTATTTTTTGTTGTTTCGTTGCTTCTCCCGCGAGATATTTTTTTACATTTGCCCGCTTTGCCCAAACCCAGCGTGACGCAAGATACGCAGTAACTATTGCGCAATTGTGGCGGTGTTCAAACTCTTTCCGCACTCTTTCGCCGTAACCCTTGGCGTAAATGTTTAATTCTCGCGGTGTCATATCCCAGAATTCGGAAAATGGTATTCCAATTTGGGCGGCAAGTTGCATTGCACCATCTATTGTGAATTCTTCGGTGTTTTCTTGCGCCGTGCCGCCCTGTTCGCGTTTGGGTTATCAGTTTCCTTGTTATTTTCTCCGAAAGCCGCTTCAAACGCTTCACCGATGGCAATCATTGCGGTGTTAAGGTCTGAATATTCGTCAATCAAGTCCATAACCATCTCAATGGTAAGTTCCTTGTCATCGAAGATAAGTCCCGCGTGTATAAAGGAAGCGATGTCTTCCGGGTACATATTATCTTCGCTCAAATGCTCTCCAAGTTTTGCAACCGGACATTTGAAGCGGCGACAAAGCGCACTTAGGCCGTTTAGACCAAAACGAAGTGTGCGCTCACGGTCTAATATTATTGGTACACTACGCATATTAATCATCCTCTCCGATGTTTAATTGTGAAACGGCTCCTGTTGTGCCGCTTGTTTGGGTGCTTACAAATGTTGGCTTGCCTGTTACCCTTATACTCGTGCTAAATCCAAGTGCTCCGTCAACTTCCGCATTGGTTGAAAATCCGTTTACAAAACCACGGAAATTCCACGAAAACCCTATAGCATCCGGGAACACTATTGCAAAAGCTGACTCATCGCCACTGTCCAGCAAGTCGTACATTTGCTGTTGCCCCGCATCCAATGTGCCGGGGTTCTCGGTTGCTAGGAAGCCCTCTAAGGAGATTTCCCCGCCGTCTTTAAAGCCCTGTATGTGTTCCCTAAAACCGCCGTCGCTGTCCAGCGTGGTAACGTCAATTTCCTCTGCGGAAACTTCCGGGCTTGGAATATTTGTTAGCCCTCCAACAAAAATAGCGGATGAAGCATCACCCACCCGCAATCTTGTTCCTAACGAACGATGTTTTTTCATGTTGCCCTCCTTTTAAATGTAAACTGTAAAATCAACAATGCCGCGATAAAGCCCAAGTTGTTGCTCAAAAACTTCTGCCACACCGTTAAGGTCTAAATCTTTTACAAGAATATCCTCATTTTCTCCGATGCTAGACTTAATCATTTCCCGCAACAGGTTTTCTACGGCTTCACGCATTTGCACCATTTGCTCGTATGTTTCGCCCATGATGTTTACTGTGTATGTGATTTCTTCCCCGTTTATAAACCCATCCAACGTTTTGTCCCACACGGTAGAATCCCGCAGGTATATGATAAATGGCGGAGTTGCGTCCTTTGGAGCGTTGGTTGGGAAAATGCGAATGCCGGGGAAAATCTGTTGCAGTTCGTAACGAAGTGCGCGTTCCATAAAAAATTACCCCCCTGCCCAAAAATGGCGGTCTTTGTGATGCCGTTTCAAATACGAAATACTAAGCCCCGACATCATGGAAAGTTCTTTATCTATGCGGCTTTTCATTTCCGTGGTTATCACCCGTTCAATTTGCCCGCTGGAATTTTCCAACGCCTTGCGCGTGAATGCGTAACCGGGTACAAAGCTGCCGTCACGGGCAAAAAATCCGTATTCTTGCGAAACCGGGTAGTAACCTACAATTTTTCCATCCGCATTTCTTGTTTGGAAGATATCGTTCATGCTTTTGTTAAAAACGATTCTAAAAACTTTTTTTCCCCTGTGTCGCGAACGTTCGCCCTGCATTTTAAGTCCGCGCTTTAAATTTCCCTCGTCCACCGGCGCGGTTTGACGCGCTTTTTTCAGCGGAATGCCCAACGCTTTGCGTGACGCGGCTGATACATATTTTTGTGGCACTTTGCCAACACGGGCAAAACTGCGTGACAGCTCATTTATCCCCACAACTTCAATGTTCACGATTAAACCTCCTTGCAGTAGCAAACCAGTTCCACGCCCGCCGCTTCAACATTTTGCGCAGAAACAATTTCATACAAGCTATCGTTGTGCTTTATTCGCATACCCGCGTGAACGCCCTTCACAAAACGCATTTTAAATTTCACGCGCACAAGGGTATCGGCCGTGAGTGCAGCGTACAGCTCACGACCGATAAGCGGCTCTTTGGATGCCCGCACGGTTTTGTATGTCACCCATATTTTGGATTGCTCACCGTATGCGTTATCCGCGTCGGCAGATGGCGGGGAATGAATTTCTATTTTGTGCCTTAACTTGCCGGGGTTTATTGTCTTCATATTCACCTCACAGCAAATTTACGGAGTGCATTCCAAGAATCGTCTCGACGGTGCGGTTCATGTTTGACTTGTCCACGTACAACACGCGATTGTCGAACATATCTTGCACAAGTATGAAAACAACAATTACAAACTCATCATGTTTCTCAATGTCATCTTCATCAAGCCCGGTGTACGAACCGATAAACGCCTTTGCTACACCAATTAGCGTATCAAGAAGTGTTTTTTCCTCATCGGTAACATCATCAAGTCGCAGATATTTGGAAAGCGTCGCATTTGTTATCTCGCTTACTTTCATGGGCTTAGTCGTCTAAATCGTCGGGGTCGGTTGTTCCATATTCCGCTCTTACGTATGCTTCATCGTTTACGGGGCGGCCGTCAAACCAGAAGTGGCCTAGAATACCCACCGCACCGACATCAGCATATTTTTCATTAAGCCGCTGGATTTCCATACCGGGGTTTACATTTGCTTTGAATGCACGGCGAAAATCTCCGAAAAGAATTTTATTGTCGTCCATGCATTCGGAAATCAAAACAGGCTTGCCCAGAATTGTGCCGACAAACCCGTCTGTTATTTCACCCATATTGAAAAGATACTGCCCGTTTGCGTCTTTTAACAGACGTATTCTTTCAAGCGTTTTGCGGGAAACAACCCATTTCGCCTTTGGTAAGAAAGGGGCTTTAAGTGCATGATAAATTTTGACCAACTCGTCGGAGGTTATAGCGTTTTCTGCCGCAAGTTCCAATGCCGTGCCGCCGGACATAAGCCCCAGCGGCATACCGTCTCCATCCCCTTTAATCACACCCTCCTCCGCTTTTAACGCGAAGTCTGCAATCATTTGCGTGGTTACTTCTCCGATTATGTCAAATTCTGCCTGATTGATAATTTCCTTTGAAAGTAGAACCAGCGCACCAAGCTTTTTGTGACCGATATCTACGATATCAAAAGTTGCGGCGGATTTCATGACTTCGGCAAGTTCCTTTGTCCATCCTGCGGAAACTAATTTGTTTGCAATAATCTGTTTGTACGTTCCTTTTGAATTTACGCGGGTAATCTCACTGAATATCCCCGAAAGCTCTACAACTTTTTTGATGATATCGCGAGAAAATTCTGACGGGATAATATTTGCGTTGTTTTCCGTTGATTGTGCATCTGCCCGCGTTTCAGATGGAAGTTCGCCTTGCCCTCGGAGGTACTTTGTAAAAGCGGCACGAACTTCTACGGATATATTGTCCTGTTGACCTCTATTGTTGTTTTCTTCGGCGCGTTGCTCCGGCTTCCGGTCAAATTTTCTTGCGCGTTCTTCGGCGTCAATTGTTGCGTCAAGGGCTTCAATTCCCGATTCAAGTTCCTTAAATTTTTCCTGTTCTTCATCTGACATTGGTCTGTTTTCTGCTTTGGCGGCGGAAAGGATACCTTCCATTTCCGTAATTTTTTCGTTGCGTTGCTCGTTTAGGGACTTTAACTCCGCCCTGTACTCTGCAATTCTTTTTTCTTTCATGGTTTTTTCGCTCCTTTATATTTTTTTATTTTGTCTTCAAACGCGGAATAATCCGGCGTTTCGCTTTTTGTTTTGTCCACGGTTACGGCGCGGAATTCCAACGCCCGTTGCTCTGTTACTTTTTCATTTTCGGCACGTTGCTCGATTGAAGTCCCCGCATAGCATGGTGACATTCTGTCATCAATGATTGAAACCTCGAACAGGTCAAGTTCTTTTACGTGACGGCGTGGTATGGTTTTCGCCCGCTGTTCAATCTCATCTTTATTTACATACATCCCAAAAGACCAGCCCCTGAGTTTTTTCTCACGCGCTTTTTGAATAACATCGGCATCAGTTACAGTTGCGATTGCTCGCAAACCAATGTTGTCCTCAAAAAGTTCAAGGTTTCCGTCGGCAATTGAACCCAACTTGCACTCATTGCTGTGGTTAAGCAAAAGTGCGATATCTGTTGCGCGTTCCAATGCCCGTGAAAAAGCCCGCGGTTCAATCTGCTCTACGCATTTGCCGCGGGCTGTTATTACGGGTGATGAATCGCGCCCCACGGCATTAACATAGCCGTCCAAAATGACGCAGTCGTTTCTTATTTCTATTCGCATTTTTTCACCTCCTGCAAATTATTTTTGCATAACAAAAGACCGGCAGTGTTTGCCGGTCCGGTGTGTTTTGGTTGTGCTTACGCGCTTTTTTGTATATATGCCTTCGATATCGGTACAATTTCCCCTGTTCCTGATAAAAAACGGGCATCTGCATCAAAATCAAGACCAAGTTCCCCAAGGTCATCCGGATAATGGATTTTTACTATATTTTGCAAAGACGTTATCACACCGTACAGTGCCAATGACTTACCTTGTGCAAATTCATCATGGGGGTTGTTTCCGCAATTTAACTCCGAATGTGCGTCTACCGCATCATCAACTACACTATTTATCCAATCTGCAAGTATACCTTTATCCATTATTTTACATCCTTTCGTTTATAAGATAACGCGCAAGTGTTAATTTCTCCTCAAATTGCTGTATTTCGTTTTCCCATTTGCGCAAAAGACCTAACTGGTATCGGCCATCTCTAAGCATCCAGTTTGTAACATATTTTTCAGGAGATGAAATTTTATCTCTATGCTCCAGAATGTTTTTTTCATAACTAACTGCGGCACGTTCTAATTGCCCATCCGTCATTTTAGTCATGTTAAGATATTCGTTGTAGTGGCGTTCGCCTTTTTTCATTCCCATGGGCTGATTATATGCACTGCCGCTTTGGGTGTCAACATTGTTGTTTGCGCCATTAGGCTTGCTACCCATCATCTGCCCGGTTTTGGGGCATTGGATAAAATTCTTGGCGCGAAGGTTGGCGGTTTGATTTGTATTTGGTGTGTAAATTGTTTCTTTATCGAAGTCATAAAAAACAGTGCCAAGATTTAGTTCCATGAAATCCTTTGGAAGCGCGGGCAGATTTTCCATTTTGCGAACTTCGTTTATTTTAAGAAACTTGGAATTAAGTGCGGTTCTGTATGCATCATAGCGTTCTTTGATAGAACCCTTTAGCATTTCCCGCGTATCGAATGCAAAATACATCGTATCTTTTTCACTTTCAAGAAGGAAATCACGGTTTAATGCGCATTCGATTGCGCGAAGCACAGGCATCACTCCCGTACGCATGGTGTATTGGAAAACATCACGGTTTGCCCTTCCCTCGATTACTGCGGCATTTAACCCGAAAAGTTTAGCAATTTCCATGGAAAAAGTAGAAATGCTTTCATTTAATTGCATTTCTACCGCGCTTTGGCTTGCTTCTTGAAATTCCAGCCCGTCGTTTAATACTACTACATTTTCCTCACCCTCGGAATATAGCCGTCGCCACGCCGCTTTTATGCCTGCCAAAACTTCCTCCGTTACTTTTTTCTGCGCTTTAAGAAAACCTTTCCGTCCGCCGCCCTTCTGCATTAAACTTTTTTCAAGTAATAACGCCCCGTGCATCGCGCTTAAAATTAACGGACTTTCGTCTATGATGCTTTTTCCAAAAGCCCCGTTTTTTGTATTGCGTAAAATTTTTAAGAACTCATATGGCTTGTATTCCATGCCGTTTATCTGCAAATTAAAATCCTTAAAAATCGGCTCGTTGTTGTCTATGATAACAACTTGTGATTCGTCAACATAATGCAAACTTGCGAATTTATTGCGTTGCTTCCCAATATATGAGTAGCCGCCTTTTCCGAGAAAATAATCCGCGATTATCGCCCGCCAAAATTGCGCCGCATCCAGTGTGTCCCCTGTTTCATTGTTCAGAATTTTTATGCGGTTATCTTTTTCCACCTCGGCTGTAGTGTCGCCGTTTGCGTTATAAAGCTTGATTGGCAGCATTGAGACCATACCCGCAATAAAATTTACACACGCTTGCACACTGGGAATATTCATTGCGGATGTTCGCGTAAGCGTATTGTTGCTCCCAAGTATAGCATTTAAAAGGGCATCATTTGTATTTGGCTTTGAAGCTGGTTTTTCTTCCTGCTTTTCAGTCCGCGTTTCTTTGCGTTTAAAAAACACCATGCTTTCTACACCACCTGTACAAAATATTCATTACCATAAAGCACTTCTTGTTGCAATAAATAAGTCGCGTTTATAAGCGCGACCACCATGTCAACCTTGCCGGAAGATTTTTTCTTATTTACATATTTGTTTAAGTTGGTATCTTCCGTGCAACGTGCGTTTTGAAAATTATTTTCAAGCAAACCATTTTCATCATATCTAAAGGACATTCTTAGAATCTGCTCTTTCAACAATTTTGTGGGCATATGAAGCACAGAAGAATGTTGCTTTATTTCAACACATTCCAGCCCTTCCGCTTCCAACTTTTGCACCGTGCTTATAGCGTTCATGCGGTCATAGCCCGCTTGTACAATTTCAACGCCGTATTTTTCTTCCAGCTCCAAGATGAATTTTTCAACGAAATCATAGCCGATAACCTCATCGCCGCAAGCAAAACACGCGCCTTGGTTTATCAACCGCGCATAATTTACGGATTCTTTCTTGCTTTTAATCTCAACTTTATCCATCGGAATAAAGCCCCACACCTTCGCACAGATATTGCCGTTGTCATCTGTTACCATTGCTAAAGCCGTGTTGTCTTCCGTAAGTGATAAGTCAAGCCCAAGAAAAACCCGCCTGCCCGTCCAAAAGTCTAAATCTTCAACTGTGCAGCAATCACGAACCTTTGTAATTTCAACATATCCCTCAACTCCCAGACCCTTGTACTTGATATTGTTATGCTTGCAAAGATAATTTTCCCGCTTATTCTCGAATAAAATTGCGTCGGCGCGGCGTTCTTTTATTGCTTCAAAAATATTGTCGTTTGAAACGGCAACCGGATTGCTTTGGTAAATTATTAAGTCTTCTGTTTGCCAAATGTCGGCTTTTGTAAACTCATCATCCGGTTCGTACAGCAAAGAAAATCTGCGCTTGTTTTCAATTGTGCCGTCAAGAACACGCTTCGATTTTATAATTTCGTCAATCATTGCGTTGTTGTCGTTTGGGTATTGGGTAGAAATTATAATCCCCAACTTGTTGCGCAAAGTAATTTGTGAGGAGCGCATGGCTTCGATAGGGTAACTATCCATTGCGCCCGCTTCGTCTGCGAGAAATGCATTTGCCAGTTTTCCGTCCATACGGTCGTTGCTGTAGGCAAGCGGCATATATTCGCTGTTTGTGATATTGCAACGGATTTCGCTACGCATCACTTTGAAGCGATTTTCTGCTTCGTCTGCCAAAACAGGACTTGTTTTTATTATTTTTCTTATTGCAAGTTTCATTTCGCTTGACAGTTTCAAGTCCGGCGCAACAGAAAAGAACCGGGAAAACTCCGGCTCTGTAAGCATTAGCAAAATAAAAATTACCGCGCTGTTAAATGTCTTGAAATTTTTGCGTGAGATTTCAAGTAGTGCAGTTTCGTAGTAACGCACATCGCTTCCGTCGGATGTTTTTAATTTTGTGCATAGCACCGCTGTTATTAAAAACCATGCATAATCTTCCAGCCCGTCGTGCAACGGAATTTGCAAATCCGGATGAATCATTAGCTTTAACACGCCGCAAATTCTGTGATATGCGTTTGCGCATACAAAGGCTTCCGCGCTTTCTTCGTCCGCAATTTTAAGCCACTGCGCGGCTTGTTTTTTTATATATTTTCCTACCTTGCGGTTAGAATTTTCAATACACCACCGTGCATATTTATACGCTTTGCTTTGCTCCATGAAGCACCTCTAACAGCGGGTCGGTTTTCTTCTCCGGTTGCTTCGGAATTGTACGAAGTGCCGATGCTATAGTCATTGCACATTCTTTCTCCAAGTCAAGAAGCATTTTCCGCTTGGCTTGAAGCTGCCTGTCCAAACTTGAAAATTGCGACACCAATTTTGCTTTAAGTGAATACCATTTTTCCAGCGGCATTTCTCCTTCGTCAACAAGTCGTACCCTGTCTGCAACCAAATTATCCAAGTCATGCGAAACGGAATTGCGGCGTTCTTCAAAATCCAAACATTCCGCGTAAATTATGCAGTAACGGTTCACCACGCCGCCGTAAATATCATCGTTCTTGCCTATGCTTTTTAGTAGCTTTATAACTCGCATATACTCCTTGTGCGCGGTGGGGTTTGATTTTACTTCCGCGCGCTCTTTCATTGGTGCGCCCGTTAGTAGTGATTTTTCGGCTTTTTCCCTCGTTGCCTTCTGCGCCCGAGTAAGATGCGATTTCTTCTCACTCACTAAAACTGCAATCGGTTTCCCCGGCTTCCCCATAGAATCACCGCCCCAAAATTTTTTAATCCCATAAAAGGAATATTTTATGCATCTTCATGGACACGTGCTGTCCGGCAACTTGATTTTTCGGCGGTCGTTGGGTGGGGGGGCTATCCTGCAATCATCCCACGGAGATGTTCGCGGGTGATTTCTCCGCGCTCCGCTTTTTCGTGGCAGTTGCCGCAAAGCGTTATCAAGTTTTCGTCATCCAGCCGTTGCTCGAAGTCTTCCACAAGCGGCGTGATATGGTGAACCTCCAGCCCATCGCTTTTGTATCTTCCGTTTGCGCGGCACATTTGGCACAAGTATAAGTCACGCTGCCGTATGTGTTCACGCTTGCGTTGCCACGCTTTTGTGTTTCGGAATTTATCATGCTCCCCAAACCGCCTTGCACGTTTTGGCTTTTTGCCGCAGTCGTGGTTGCGGTCGTGTATTCTGCCGCAGTGTTTACAGCTTCTAAGCATTTAAGCCGCTCCCAAAATTAAAACCCCGCGAAAATAATCGCGGGGTTCGTTTTATGTCGCCCCGTGCCTACATGGCGGAAACGGGGCTTTCGTGGGTTTTTATTGTTGGTGTGCAGAACTTCACGCAACCATTATAGCACATGAAAAACGAAATAAGCGAAAAAAACGAAAAAGTTTTCAGCGTTTATTTTTTTTGAACCAGTTTGAAACTGTCATGCGCACGGCATCGGCGGTCATATCTTTGTAAATTGCTTTGGCAACATCATGCCACGATTTCCCTTCAAGATATCGCAGGGTTAAAATTACACGCACTTGCGGGTCTGGGATATCTGCAATAAATTTCTCGGCGGCGGATACCAATGCGGCAAGCTCATCCGCACGGGCGGAGAGTTTGGCGGCCGTGTCGTAGTATTCCGGCGCGTGTTTACCCTGTATGATAAACGCCCGCTTTTTGCCCGTGCTGAAATCTAAACCGTAATCGCCCGCTGTTGAACCTGCGTTCTTCATTCGGATGGTTAGCATTCGCATCTCACTTTTTATGTGGATAATTTGTTTCAATTCTTTTTGCGTCATGAAACCAGCCCTCCTACGCAATCGTACATTTGACATTGTCCCGCTTATCGAATAATATACTTCATGTACGCGCAGAAACGTTATCAATTGCCGCTTGCCTTTGGGTAGGCGGTTTTTGTTTTGGTGTTGACGTGATGTGGTTATCCGTTTAAAATATGGATATAATGAATGCAAGAGGAAACGCTTTAGCGGATTCTCTTGTATGTACGCAAGCTGGGACGGTTTTCCGGCTGAACCCCAGTAGTTACAACGTTAAACTATCAGGAGAGTAACCGTTTGCCTATTCCGAAGGGCGGTTACTTTTTCCTTTTATACGTCAACCACGCTAAAATTAACAGCGCGATGTTTAGAAGCAAATAAACCGCTTCAAACAATGACATATGCATCACCTCCCTTCTATTTGATGCTGTAAGGTAGAAAGGAAGGATTCAGCGGGAAAAACCGCCACACAGCTTGCTTTTTTATTTTACATATTGTTGCACGGGAAATCAACCGTATTACCATATATTTTGCGTACTGATTTTCCGAAATCAGAAACAGACCCGCTGAAATATTTATCTAAACCTTCCGCTTTTGCAATCACCCACAGCAACCAAAGTCTTTCGCCATCGTCAAGTTTGTCCAGTATTTTGTTATGGTAGGTGGTGGAAGTATAGCATATGGTGGATTGGTTTCCGTGGCAACGCTCGCAGGTTTTAAAGATAGGGGCTTTGCAGTGGCTCATGCCGCGCCCGCTTTCGGTTCGGGGTCGCTTGTGGGTTGCTCGAACAGCGGATGTGTTCCGTCCAGAAGTTTGCATTCCTCTTCGCATGGGATATAGCCAAGGCTTTCCAAAAAATCATATGTGGCATCAAGGCGGCTGATATTATCGGACGCACCCGGTTCTAATCGACTGTAAACTGCACGTAATTTTAATGCGTTTCGACTGCAACCGGGGTCGTTGATTAAACGGGCGCAGGATTCTCGCAATGTTTCGCCGTTTTTGACAAACGCGCCCTTGATATTGAATGCGTTGCGGATTACAAAATCCTGCGGCGCGTCGCTATGCGACAGTAGCAAATTAAGGGCGGCGCGTTCGATTGTTTCCATTTGCGCGGGCGTTGGCCGTAGGTTTTTTACATATGCAAGTCGGATTTCGTAAGCCTGTTTAAATGCCGCTTTAAGTTTAAATTCGCGTTCTTCGCGGGCATTTTTTTCAAGGCGGGCGGCGATGTCGTACTCGTTATATTTTTTCACTTCTGCCTCCATCGCGCCGCCGGAGATGTAAACGTGGATTGCGCCGTCGGAGTCTTCGCGGTGATAGATTTCCGCGCCGCTTTCCTCTGCCGCTTTTGCTGTTTCGCTAACCGTTTGCAGGTCTTGGGAGTCGAAACGATATAGTTTTTCGGCGGGCGTTAGATTTTTTATTTCGGCCGGGTCTTCGACTTTTTGCGAAATCTTTTCCACCGCAGATAAAATTTGTTTCTTTGACGATAGTGTTGCCTGTTTGTTTTTTGCAATTGTGTATGCGCGGTCGAAGTCTGCCGTGCCGAGTTTGTCCGTGAGTTCGGCGCGTAGATTGGGGTCTTCGATGTCGCAAAGTTTTTCGTAATCGTCAAGACTGATTGGTTGGCCTGCCATTTGCTCCACGGCGGCAACTGTGTCTGCCCCCAACGCCTTAACAATTTTTATCCGCCGCGAAACCGAACGCTTCGAGATTCCCGTTTTTTCTGCAATGCCGCTTACATCATCGCCTAATTTAAGCATTAATTGCATACCTGCGGCTTCTTCCGCCATGGTTAAAGTTTTGCGCTGATAGTTTTCCTCCAGCATCATGCCAACTTGTTCCGTCATGGTTAAATTATCGTAAATGGCACAAGGCAATTCTTTCAGCCCCGCAATTTTAGACGCGGCGTGGCGGCGATGCCCTGCAAGGATATAATAATCGCCGTTGTATGCTTTTTTTATGCCCGTTTTTTGGCGGTAGGTAGGCGCGTCCACGGGGTAAATCATAAGATTTTGACGCACTCCGTTTGCGGATATGCTTGCGGAAAGTTCCTCCAGCTCGCCAAGATTTTTGCGCGGGTTGTTTGGGTGCGGCACAAGATTTTTAATTGGAATCCACTTGATGGTTTTGTCTTTTTGCATGATTACACGCCCTTTCGTGGTTTACACCGCCGCGATTTCGTCGGAAGTGCCTAGTTTTTGTTCAAGATACTCACGTTCCAGTTTTTCGTATTTGTCGAAATCTATTTCGCGCTGGTTGAAATTTACGAAACGGTTTGGGGGAGGTTTGGGGCTTGCGCGGCTCGTGCTGTACCCCGCCCGCGCTTCGGCCTTTTGCGCGTTTCGCAGGGATGATTTTGCGTAGTTGACAATATTTTTAACGGGCGGATGGTCTGCGTCTTCGATTCGGGCGATTATGCTTGCCAGAACACTCTCGTAACCGTCGGCAGACAGCGCAACTTTGATTTCCGCCGCTATTTCGCGCAACCACTCCATGCTGATAGATTGATGATTTGATTGATTTGTATGAGAATCATTTATATTTTTATCAATCATATCTATCTTATCTTCTTTTGATATAGATGCTTGATTTGCTTCCATTTGCTTAGTTTTGCTTTCCGGATTTCGTGACTTTTTCGTTTGACCGCCCTTGCGCCCGCTTTCACTGCGCACTTTCTTTAAGTTTTCAACGGATTCATTAATACGAACATTTTTTATACCCATCTGTAGCAACAGCATCCGCGATAATTCAGACAGCTTTTCAATTTCTTCACCCAACGATGCGCTGATTAGGGCTTGCGTTAATTCGCCCATCCTGTAATTGGTAAGCGAAATAAGCGCGGCAAAATAATCACCGTGGATGTTTACGTTTTCCGTGCCGGTGCTGTTTTTCGCCAAAATAAGCATGGAGAACGCCCGCGATAACTCGGACGTTTTCGGCAGCTCTTCGCCGGCGGTGGTTCGCATAAGCGTTTTAACCAGCTCGCCCAAACGGTATCGTGTGAAGGTTTTAAGTACGTTGTAAAATTCAGGGTGAATGTTTACGAATTTATTTTTCATGCCCGCTCCCCTTTGCTTTTTCGGTTTTGTAAATGAAGACAGAAAACGAACACGCCATTGTGATAATCACAACAACCAACGTGAAATATGCCGCAATGGGAACGGTGAAAAATGGCGTTATTATATATGAAGCGTCGCCCATCAGCTCGCGGCAGGTTTCGCATAGCTTGTCCGCGGTCATTTCAACACCGCCTTGCAAGTGCCGCGTCGGCTTCTTCGCGGGTGATATAATATCCGCGCACTAACGCTTTTGTGTACAGACTATAATGTTCAATGGTAAATTTTACTTCTTCAACGTATCGCCTATCTTCGCGATTGCAACATTCGCCGTTATCGATGTACAGCCTGCAATGTGAACCGTCTTCATGAGTCCAGAGATTGTCAGGGCAGCCACTACATTTGTTAATGTGAGTAGCGCGAAAAATCGTGTCGCCCGCTTTGCACGGAAGCACAACCACCCGCCCGTCATTCTCCGCTTCCAGTAATTCAGTGGCGCGGGTTTGGATTGGGATTTTGTCAATCGCATCCATTATGATATCCACTTCCGCCTGTTCTTTGGGCGAGAGGTGATAATATCCGCGCTTAATTACTATTTCTACCAATTCAGCATCAATCAATCGCTTCATTTCATCACCCCGCTAAGTAAATTGTAGTGGCTGTTTCTATTTTGGAAATAACCCTTTTACGCGCCAATACTCACGCATTGCCCTTTAAGTTTCGCGTTGGCGTATATTATCGGAATATCTATATGTTCCGCCAATTCAATTTCCGCCGCCATGCCCTCGCTGATGCGGCCGCCGAACACAATCACGCTGTCGCAAAATTCGAGAATTTGTCGCCCTGCCACAAGTGCGGCTTTGCGTTGCGCCGGGTCGTTATCATCGTAAACGCCATCAAACATCAAATGCGCCGAAACAGGCGTTCCACCCATATCCCTAATTTGACGGCAATACTCCCGCGCCCGCTTTATGTTGCCCGCTATATCACCGGCAAGCGGTGCGCATACGTAAGTTAGTTGCATGGGGTTTACCCCGCTTTCTTCACAATTTTAAACAATACCCCGCCATATGGCGCGATAGACTTAAATCCGCCGTGGTCGGTTACTACAACTTCATCAGCAATTGCCGAAACCTCTAGCGTGTCACCTACCGCAATACCCAACTGCAAACGCAGTTCGTGCGGTATTAGCACCCGGCCCAGCTCGTCCACTGTTCTTGTGTGGTCTTGGTTGTCCATGTGCAGCCCTCCATGTTTTTTGCGCATTACGCGCCAAATTTGGGTAAGAAATATCCCGCTATTGCGCGGGTTGCCCGCTTTTTAAGCGGTAAAAAATACGCCCGAAAGGCTTATTTTTATGTGGAAAAATTTAAGTGAACTTTTTTTGCAAAAATACCCTTAAAAAACGGAACAAGTTACACACTGCGAAAACAAAACCAAAATCGAACATTGTTTCCCGCCAACGCTAAAGTATAACTATACTTTAGCACTACCCTACCCCGCCAAAGATTTAACCTAGCATTTCAAGACACGCAGTAATTTTTTGGAAATCTTCATTTTTAAGCTCCTCTATTATGTGAGAATACACAGATTGAGTAATTGCAATGCTGGAATGCCCTAGTCGTTTAGATATACTTTCTATGGAAACGCCTGCGTAAATTAACACAGATGCGTGTGTGTGCCTAAGTCCATGGGCGGTGATGGGCGTTACGCCTATTTTGTCGCAAAGAATCTCGATGCGGCGGTTCACCGTGGAGCTGAATACTCTATCCCCTTCAGGGCCTTTGAAAATCAATTCGTTACGCTGGATATGTGCCGCCTTTATTGCTTGCTTAAATCGAGTGCAGGTATTCTTATCAATGGTTATAGTGCGAATCGAAGCGTCGTTCTTCAATTCCTTAAACCCGCCCCGTGATGATGTATAGTTTAACGCTTTCACAATCCGCAGCTTCTTTTCATTAAACTTGAAGTCTGCGGGAGTAAGAGCCAATGCTTCCGAAAATCTAAGCCCCGTTTTTGCCAAAAGAAAGATGAGCAAATCAATGCAAGGCTCGTCATCATGCTCCAACACTTTTATCAAATTTTCTAAATGCTGTTTGCTAAGATACTTTTCTTTAATGCTCCGTGGCGGTCGCCCGCTTATGATTGTGCCGTGGGTTGGGTCGCCGTTAAGGTACTCGCGCCCAATAAATGCGGTTATTGCACCTTTGAGCAAGGAATGAAACACTTTCACGGTAGATTTTTCGTGCGTTTTTCCGTATGCATTTATAATCCGTTGGTACGTTGGCTTGTCCAGCTCACCAATTTTTATATGGGAAGCATTGTCCAAGAGCCATGTTGCCGCCGCAATATATTTTTGAAGCGTCGATTCCCGCACGGTGTCACGCTTGTACACCTTTACCCATTCGTCAAAAAAGGTATGAAATAAATCGCTTTCGTTGTACTCATGCAGATGTTTTTCAGCCACGGTTAAACTGCCACCGCTTCCGATGATTCCAATACAGCGTTCAGGGCTTCTATATTGATTGGCGGGTATCCATATCTTTTTTTATGCCATTTAATAAATTTCTTAACATTTACAGGATTTTTGTAGTAATCCTCTATAATTTCAAGCAACGGACTACAAACCATATCCATTACAAATTGCGGTACATTAGTAGTATCAAGTTTTACGGAGTTTTTTGCGCCCATCGTTACCATCCCCTTCTTTAGACCATCATATATAAAAATTTATAAGTACCATGCGATTTATTGCCGGGCGTGGGAAGTTTCGCCTTGCCCCGTTTCGCGGTGGATATCTTTTGCGGCGTTCATCCCTTCAATAATCCCCATAAGACGGTGCAATTCCATTGTTGATGCATTTTTAATCATTTTTGTTACTATTTCGGCTAAAACCATCTTATTTGTTCCCATTTTTACCCCTCGCTCTCTATTTACATGATTTATAAAACAGAACTTCCAAGCGTTTATTTTTTTTGCTTGCAAATATTACTCCGTTATAATATATTATGACTCAGTTATATATGTCAAGTGTTTTTTTATTTTATTGTTTGACGCAGTTATATTTGTGCGTTATAGTGTAGAGGGTGACAAAATGAACGAGCGACTAAAGCAACTTCGTAAGTTTCTAGGATTGAATCAATCGGACTTCGGTGCAAGGGTTGGCGTAACAAATCCGGCAATATCAAAAATCGAAAAAGGCAAAAACAACCTATCAGAACAAATGATTATTGCCATATGTAGGGAATACAATGTAAACGAAGAATGGCTACGTTCTGGTGCGGGTGATATGTTTGTAGAAATTCCAACAGCTACATTAGACAAGCTTGCACACGAATATGCCCTGCCCGATATGGCAAAACGCATAGTTAAGGCGTTTGTTGAACTTGACGCACCGGAGATGGGTAAGTTTCTTGACTTGGTGCGGGAAATTGTATTAGACGAAGTTGACGCAGAAACCGCAAAAGAAATGGCCATATTTTCGCAAAAAGAGTTATCCATAGATGAAAAGGTAGAACTTTACCGCCAACGCTTAGTAAACGCTAAAAGGGGCGTGTCCTCATCTATGATATACGAGAATCAAAACACTGGATGATTCAACATTACGGCTAGGAGTGCTGTGATAGGAGTTAAATATGTCATTGTTTAATTCGATACTCGAAGCATTAGGGTTAATTTCATCACCAAACAATAAGATAAATCCCCATGCCAAAAAAATGAAGGGGGATGATTCTGACTTAATGCCGCTAGAATTTGAAGGACTAACTCTTGCGTATAAATATGAAAGTGTCAATCTTGCGATGACATCAATGTTTGACATTGATACTTCCACGCTTTATTACGGTATGCCTGTTGTATTTGTTCATGAGTCGCATAATAAATATGATAAAATGGCTATCTTGATTGAAGCAAGAAGAAAACCAATAGGATATTTGTATCGCGGGACAATACAGGATATGGTTCACGATTATGTCGAAAAAGATTTTCATTTTATAGGGTACATTGATGGACTTGATGACTATAACGAAGAAGCTACTATAGCCATCGGATTTTATAATGATTCTGGAATTTCATATGTAGACCGCGCCAATGCAAGAGAAAAAAGAAAAAAAGCCGATGCAATACGCGATGCAGAAGAAGCTGAATTTTTGAAAGGTAATAGCAATATTTTTGATGACAACCAATTTAACGAGAATGAACTGGCATTCTTTAAAAAACTACACGATGATGTGAGCAAGTGCGGTAAAAACCCTGCACTGTTAAGGATTAACAGGCTAAGTGATAAGACCCTTAATGTACGCTACATAAGTAGCCAAATCGGCAGAATTAAGTTGCACGGAAGGAAAACACGAATGCAAATACTTACCGAAGGTGAAGTTAAATGGATTGAAGACAAGCCACTTGAATTTTATATAGAGCAAATAAACGAATGGATTAAGTATCTAATTCAGATTTAACTCCCTGCCAATGATAGAACACGCATCTGTACGAGTGTGAGCTACATACTTAAATTTCAAAAAGGTGATACCATGAAAAACGCCGTTATATATGCCCGCTATAGCACCGATATGCAAACGGAACAATCCATAGAGGGGCAAGTACACGTTTGCAAAGAGTACGCCCAGCGGAATGGCCTTTCTATAATTGATACATATATTGATAGGGCTGTAAGCGGCAAAACAGAAAAACGCCCGCAATTTTTGCGCATGGTTTCGGATAGTGATAAAGGGCTTTTTGACGCAGTTCTGGTTTACAAGCTGGATAGGTTTAGCCGTAATAAATACGATAGCGTTTTTTACAAAAAGAGGTTACGGGACAACGGTGTTAAGGTCGTATCAGCCACGGAAGCGATAAGCGATACCCCGGAGGGTGTTTTGTTGGAAAGTCTGTTGGAGGGAATGGCAGAATTTTATTCAAAAGAACTGGCACAGAAGACGCTACGGGGTTTAACGCAATCTGCTTTGAAGTGCAAATTTACAGGTGGGCATATAACACTTGGATATAAGATAACCAACAGCAAAGACTACGTAATTGATGAAGCAAATGCTGATATAGTGCGCTTTATATTTGAAAGTTACGCAAGCGGGCAAAGCTATAGTTCGATTATCAAAGAATTAAACAATCGCGGTTATAAATCTGCTGCTGGAAACAGCTTTGGTAACAATTCGTTAAATTCCATTTTAAAGAACAAAAAATATATAGGGATTTACGAATTTAACGATGATATAAGCATAGAAGACGGAATACCAGCCATTGTAAGTAAAGAAATGTTTGAGGTGGTACAGATGAAATTAACAGAAAATAAAAAGCGTTCCGCGCGGTCAAAGGCTAAAATCAGTTATTTGCTTTCCGGAAAACTGTTTTGCGGGCTGTGTGGCGGTTCTATGGTAGGACAAAGCACCACAAACACAAAGGGCTATACCACTGCATACTATGAGTGCAATGTAAAAAAGCGTCTTAAAACGTGCAATAAAAAGAATGTACGCAAGGACTGGATAGAAAAACTGGTAGTTGACGAAACCATGAACATACTTACCGATGAGCTTATTGACTATATCGCTGGCAAAGTTCACGCTATTAGCGAAAATGATAGAAACAATCAGGGCATTATTGACAGTCTTTCTGCCAAACTCAAAGAGGTTGAAATAAAGCTAAGAAACATATCTAATGCGATAGCACAGGGCATCATTACAGAAACCACAAAGGAAATGCTGCTGGATGCGGAAGCGGATAAAACAGCTATAGAGTGTAATATTGAAAAAGAAAAAATCATAAATAAAACTGTAATAACCAAAGAGCAAATAGTGTTTTGGATTTCACAATTCAAAAACGGGGACTCAAACGACAATGAGTTTTGCCGCCGCTTAATTGATGCTTTTATAAATTCTGTCTATGTATTTGATGAAAAGGTAGTTATAACCTATAACTACAGCGGGAACAACAACAAGCTTACAATTGATAATATTAACGATGCATTGAAAAATGAATACTCTAAGTCTTCGGATATTAGTGGTTGCGCACCTCCGCAAGACTTCAAGAACCCTGTAAATTCAAGGCTTACAGGGTTCTTTCATTTTCACGAAAAAGGTGTTCACAAGGTCATTTACCACAATTTTTACCACAACGGGGTTTTTGGGGGACTATTTCGGGGACTACTTCGCCCGTGTGAAGGTCATGGATTTATACCAACGCTTCTTTTTCCAATCCCACTTAAATTTTAGCTTCAACAGCTTTTCTTTGTGTGGGTAAGTGTCTCCCAAGACGTACAGGCAGTATTTGCGTATTTCCAGTTCAACACCTTCGAGATTTTTTACTGCGTCAATAAGGCGGGTGCTGTGTTGTGCAAGATGGCGGTTCTCGTAAAATTTTTTGGATTTTCCGCACATCACTTTAATTTTCGGGTCATAATTCATTTCAAACGTCCTTTCCGACAAATAAAATAAAGGACAGGCGATTATGCTGTCCTTTTGGGTGTATGGGATTTTGTGTTACGACTTGTTGCGATTGTAAAAGCGGTCGAACTTGCTTGCGATACTGTCCTCATTTAGGAAATTTTCCAAAGGAATTTCTCTGCGACCCTTCGCCGTTTTTGGTTCTCCAATCACGATTGCTGTTTTATTGATTGGGTCAAAGCACAAGATACTATCGAGTTGAAGGAAGCGAAAATCTTACGGGGAATTTTGCAGGAACAGTCCAACCTTGGGGATTTACAAGTGGGACTTTTATATTTCACGGTAACGGAAGTGGTGAGTTTACAGAGGATATTGATAGATTTGCAGGGCACAGCTTTGACGACAGCAATCTGGTATTTGAATATGTAATAATGGGTGATAGACTGTTATTGTTAGACAGCGGGCGACCTATTGATGAATTTTTCTTGTCGCAAGACCGCAGGATAATTAGCCGCCGTTGGGGAGGCGGGGATTGGGTTAAAGTTAATTAAAATATAATATCACCCAATAATCGTAAAATCTGATAACTTAATTTATGCCATGCTATCAGATTTTATCATACATAGATACACTTTCGACGTGAATTTTATACTGACACTTAATAAAAGATTGTAACATCCCATCTGAAATTTTCTTGTTGAGATTTTTAGGTGATTTTTATCTAAAGCAGCAGTGACAACACACGTTCAATAAGAAAGATGAAAAGAGTATGGTTTTTGTTGAAAATGTTTATCTGGTCATATATAATCAGCGCAAGGAGCGTTTGCTCATAGGATAGGAGCGTGTACAGCTTGGCCGTAATCCACAAAGCGAAAGACAACAGCGTAAAAGCGATATTAGCCGAGCCAGAATTGTTTGCGGAGTTTCTTCGTGACTTTATCCCTGTGGATATTTTGCGTGATGTTTCCCCAACAGATATAGAGGATATGACGGAACGCTTAATATCTTTGGTATCGGAACAAAAAGATGGGGATACAATAAAACGGATAAATCTAAAGGGCGGAAAATCACTTTTTGTGATTGCGATTGTGGAACATGAATCAAAAGTAAATTTTCGTGCGTCATTCAAAATGCTCCTATACATCGCGTTGATATTGAATGAGTACGAAAAAGAAATCAATAAAGACACAAATATTTCTTTCACAAAAGATTTTAAGTACCCTCCCATTTTGCCCATTATATTCTATGACGGGGAGAATGAGTGGACTGCGGAAACAAACTTCCTATACCGTACAGAGATGAACGAAATTTTTGAGAAGTACATTCCGAAATTCGAGTACGAATTGGTGAGCCTTAAAGAATACAGCTTTACAGACCTTGCTGATTTTGGTGACACGCTTTCCCTGTTTATGATGGTTGATAAATTAAAAACGGCAGAAGCATTTGACGAGTTCAAGAGCCTAACCAAAACGCATATCGAACGCATAGACAACATGAATGTACCACCGCATTTAAAAAAATTGCTTGTAAATGTTATCACTTTACTACTTCGCAAAATTAACGTACCTCAAGCAGAAATTGAAACCCTCGTAAAGAGGATAGATGAAAGGGGCATAAGCGAAATGTTAGCTATTGAAAATTACGACGTACAGGCAACAAGGCGAGAAGCCAAGGCAGAAGCTGAACGCAAACTTAAAGCCACGATTAAAGCCCTTATTGATAAGGGCAGCACCATTAAGGAAATTGCAACCATAATGAATGTCACAGATGACGAGGTAATTGCCTTGCTACCTGAGCTTGCACCTGCCTAACTCATCAAAAAAAACAAAAATAGCCCAAAGTATTGCCCGCCCAACAAGAGGTTAAACCCTTTTGTCGGGCTTTTTTTGTGACTTTTTTATTTCAAATGTGAAAAAGTCCTTGACTAAATGCAGCAGGCAAAACAGCTAAAAGCATACTCATTTCATGCGGTGCGAGGCTTGCACCGTTCGATAACGAGGATTATATTATCTCGGCTGTCATGCACGCCGATGAGAAAAATTCTCGCCTGTCCGAACAGCATGGGCGTGACGTTTACCATTATCATCTGCACGTTGTTTATGTTCCTGTGGTGCAAAAAGAAATTAAATGGTCGAAGCGTACAAAAGACAAATCCCTTATCGGAAAAGTCAAAGAGGTTATCCCGCAAATTTCACAATCCAATAAGTGGCCGCTACGCCAACAGGGGGAGCGTGATGGCAAGACCATTACACTCAATTCATATTCCTTTTTGCAAGACCGCTACTATGAACACATGAAGGAAGCAGGGTTCGAGGGTTTCGAGCGTGGAAGCACTACGGAGCATTTGGAAGTCTTGGATTATAAAATCCAACAGGACAGAATCCATGCTGCCGAATTGGAAAAAGAGATTGAGGAAAAGAAGAAAAAATCCGCAGGGCTTTCTTCCAAAATCGAAAAGCAAAAAACCACCGCCGCACAAAATGATAAACAGCTTACCGACTTTAACAATGAGGTTAAATCCATGCAGGGCAAGGTGCTAACTGCCAATCAAATTTCAAAAATCAACGTCAAAATTTCTAAACCCATGCTTGGCGGGGAAGAATCTGTAACCATGTTCAGAAAAGATTGGGAAAATATCAAAAAGACGGCTCTATCCCAAGCCCGAAAAGAAGAAGAATATCGTACTGCCGTTAGCGAAAATGACACGCTCAAAAAGGAAAAATCCTCGTTGCTGAATGACAGAAAACAGCTTGCGGGCAAGGTTGGGGAGTTGGAAAAAAGCCTTAAAGGTCCTGTTGCTCGTCGGGCATTTTGCCCCACTCGTAGTGGCTACCACGAATGTTTGTTTTTGCTTTTTCGTCATTTTCCCATTTGTCACCTTGCTTAAAAGCTCCCACTTTTTAATAACTTGCGCGTCGCGGTTAAGTTTTCGCGCTAATTCTCCGATTGTGTGCAATGCCACAATTTCACCTGTTGGCAGTTTGTATCTGATTGGTTTTATTTTGCGCTCGGTCTTTGTGGGGCAATCTTTATGTATGACGCTGTTTCCGTCAATTTCAATGATGGGGTATTCTCCATTGCATGAAATAATACCGCAGGACGTAAAAAGGTGGTCTAGTTCCTGTTTCAGAACGGCACTAAAATTTTGCGGTATCGGGACAGCGGCGCGAATATTAAAAGCCCTCACTGTTTTTGCAATGAGGTCAATTTGCTCTTGGCTGTAATATTTGTAGCCTTTGCGTCTAAACGGCGTTTGCGGCAAAATACCACGGCGAACCCATGAATCTATGCAGGAGATAGTCCTGTCAATGCTCTCGGCTAAAATGGAAATTGGATAAAGCGATATGATTTTTCCGTTTGGTGTTGTGTAGTGCAAAGCATTTCTGCGAACACTTTTCACAGGATAATATTTGCGCCGATTTTTTGTGTTGAATATCAAAGGTTTTGCACCGACATACATATTTTCGCGCCCCTTTCGTTTTTCTCCATGCCCTACGCTAAATTTTGATGCCGAAGTGTGCGGCGGTGGGTCGGGTGCGTTTCTGCACGTAGACCGTTTAAGGGTGGGGGTTGGCTCTGCGCGTGTGCGTCACAGTCGGAATATTATCACGTCATCAACGCTGACCTTTGCAATGTCACACGGGACATAATCTCGCAAATAGGTTTTCAATTTTAGTGTGCGTAAAATTTGCTTAATTTCTTTTGCAAGTTTAACAGAACGTCTTTTGTAATGAAAGCGTCTTAACAACGTGCGAAGTTTAGTTTTTCGGTATTTTACTTCGCGAGTATACTTTAATTCCAACTTGATTATCTTGAAGTAACTCGCAATAATATCCTGCATCATTTGTTCATTTTCAAAGAGAGGGGACACCTCAATGTCACGCATTAGAAGTTTCAACTCGTCCAATTCCTCGGGGGTGCTGTCGAACTTGGATAATTCGGCATACACCACCCGTCTGAATCGTGTTTCGTCTTTGCGGTATGCGTCCGATAATAGAGCGTTTTCATTTTTCCATATGGCGTTTAATACCATGCGCTCGTCCCGTTGGGTGAAGTTTGAAATCAAGAAAAACACCGCTATGTCATGCGGCGTGTAGTGACACTTCATGCCCTATCGCCTTTTTTCATGTTGCACGAACGGCAAAGTAATTGTAAATTTTCCGGCGTTGTTTTGCCGCCCTTGCTCATGGGAAAAATGTGGTCTATATGAAAAAGTGCTTTATGCGGGGATTTTTTACCGCAGTCGTTGCACTGATATTGTGTGTCACCTGTCTTTGCGGCAGAATAGGCTTCATCTTTGAGTTTTCGCGCAAGTTCGGGTGCAACTTTTCCTAACTCATAAAGAGTTAAAGATTCGGGGTTAAGCTCTTCGCCTGTCGCGTTATCTTCATCATTGAAAATCGGAAATTCACCAAGAATTTTATCAATTTCAATTTCAAGCTGACGACGCAAAAAATATTTGTTCCCGAAATAAACACGCAACAAACTTGTTTCGTCTTCCCATAAAGAATTGACATACTCGGTCTGCTCTTTGCACCGCATATCTTTTTCGATTATTTCGTTCGCGATAAGGGACACGTCAAGTTTTTGCCTGTCAATTGCGTCAATTTCAATGAAAAACGGTGCGGATTCCTTTTGCGCAAAAAATTTCAGCAAATATTCAATGTCACGGCGATTATATGCAGGAATCATATCACCGTCAAAATATGCTGTTTCGCACTGTGAAATCATGGCCTCCAAGATGTTGCTTTCGATAATTTCATCATCAACGCCATAATCACTGAAAATTGACGGCAATGCGGAAATTAGGTCGTTATAGCGTTGCATTGAGTTATCATATACTAAAATTTGGTGGGTATGTTCCAAGCTGTTTTCATCCACGAATGTAAACACATACATTCCAAGGGGAACGCGCTTGATAAAGTCCATGCGTTCAAGGTATGTGGTATCTACTGTGTCGTTTACGATACGTGCAAATTCCTCTATTTTCGCAATGGAGATAATTCGTATGTTTCGCTTTTTGTATTCGTGGTTATTTTCGATAAACTCGTTTTCTTCGGCGGCTATTATGCTTTCGGGATTCACCCATGCAATTTTATTGTTCCAATCGTCCACAAAGCTAACGATATATGCATCTTTTGTGCCGCCTGCTTTTTCGCCACGCAGAGCGCGTCCTATCATCTGCGTCATTAGGACGGTGGAGATTGTCGGGCGTGTTAAAAAAACGGTTTGGGTCTTGGGGAGGTCTACCCCTTCCGTTAAGATGTTTACATTTATCAGAATTTGAATATCGCCGTTTCTGTATGCCTGTATTTGACGCTCGTTTTCTTCGCTTGATACGTCTATCCCTACAAACTCTGATTTTGTCCCGGTGATAATCATACCTGCTTTTATTCCGTGCTTTTCTCCGTAATCATTAAACAGTTTTCGCAATGTAATCGCGTGAAGCCTGTTTAGCGCGAAAACCAAAGTTTGTCCGTATTTCTTGTGATTTTCGTTTTCAAAATACGTTTTCACAATGAAATTGTTGCGGGTGCTGTTTTTGGAAATATGCTCCGCAATATCTTCGGGAATAACGTCAAGCCGTTCTATGTTTTTTATCGCACCTAAACCGAGTTCGTCACCAAGGAGAACATCCGTGTCACAGCTTTCGCAGATAGGCGTGGAAAGTATGCCCCGTTTTATCAATGTGTCCAAGTCAATCTTATACACACAATCGTCCGTGAATATTTGACCGAGTAACCCCTGTTCCTGTTCAGACGTGCGGAAAGGAGTTGCAGTTAAGCCCAAAAGTTTTACCGTTTTAATTTTCTTTTGGATATGCTCAATTATACGGCGGTATGACCTTGCTGTCGCATGGTGCGCTTCGTCAATCACGAAATACAATTCATTTTCTCCGTCAAGCCATTTTTCAAGCGTGTGCAAATTTCGGACAAGACTGTCCTTGCTCGCGACTAAAATATCGTCCTCTTTTTTTATGTGAATTGGGCGGTCATGCTTGCCGGATACAATCCGATATTTGAATGATGTGCGGTTTATCAAGCTGTCGCTGTACGCATTGACGGTAAAAGAATCTGCGGCTTGCTCCAAAAGCAAATGCCTGTGTGCAATCCACAGCACTTTTTTCTTCTTATCAATAGCTGTGGATAAAAGCCATGTTGTTGCGGTCATAGTTTTTCCTGCACCTGTCGGAAGCACGACCAATGCGCTGAATGAACCATTTTTGTTTGTTTTATCCAACTCGGTAATCGCATCTACTTGATGTGGGTACAGGTTTAACACATTCCTGTCCCTCTATTTCTTCCCCGCAGCCATTTCCAGAATTTGATTGCTGCGTTTGATGAAGTTCGTCATTTGCTCGGTGGGGAGGGGTTTGTGGCTTAGCATGGCAAGGTCGAAGAGATGGCGGGCTATTAGGTCTACGTCGGTTTTGCGGTCGTCGTTGGGGGCGATTTCTATTAGGGTTTGTACTAGTGAGTGGTTGCGGTTTAGTACAAGGGTAAGTTCGTCCTCAAACATACCCGGCATATTCGCGCCGCCGAACATTTTGGACATCTCCTGCATACGGCGGGATTGTTCCGAAAGAAGCATTACGGAAGAAATTTCGGAAGACTTTAGCTGTTCCACCGATACTTTCAGTTTGTCGTTTGCCAATATTTTGCGGAACGTGGCTTCCAGTTCGCTCGGCTGTTCGGTGGGGGCTTCCGTATCATTTTTTAACGCGCTGGTGATATCGGAATCTATGCGGGTGAATTTTACTTCGGGTTCGTACATTTCCAAGTAGCTTACAAAGGGCGTGTCAAGATTTGTGGTAAGAAGAACCGCCGCAATGTTTTGCTCTTTGAACATCTGGATGTATTGCGATTGCAGTTGCTCGTTGGTTACATAGTAGACGGTTTTTTTCACGGGTGCGGCGTTTTCGCCTTCGGCGGGAGGGGCTTCGCTTACTGCGTTTTCCGCAGTAAATTCCTCCAGCGTTTGGTGTTTGCCGTCCGTTGTTTTATACAAAACGCTGTTTTTAATCTTGTCGTAAAGTTCGCGTTCCTTTATGCAACCGTATTTGATAAACGGCGCGATATCGTCCCAGTAACCATTGTACGCTTCACGGTCTTTTTTAAACAAACCGTTAAGCTTGTCCGCAACTTTGCGTGAAATATAGCCGCTCATTTTTTTAACGGTTGCGTCATTTTGTAAGAAACTGCGCGACACATTAAGCGGCAAATCGGGGCAATCCATTACGCCTTTTAACAGCAACAGGTACTCGGGGATTACTTCCTTTATATTGTCCGCGACAAAAACCTGATTGTTAAACAGCTTAACTTGCCCTTCGATGTATTCCAAATCGTGCTTCATTTTCGGGAAATACAGGATGCCCTTGAGTCTGAATGGGTAGTCCATGTTAAGATGAATCCAGAAAAGCGGTTCGTTGAAGTCTGTGAAAACCTTGCTGTAGAACGCCTTATACTCATCGTCGGTGCATTCGTTTGCGGCTTTAAGCCACAGCGGAGACGTTTCGTTTATGGGCTTTGGCGGCTCGGGGGCTTCTTCGCCCTCTGCGCCTTCTGTCGCTTCAACTACTTCTTCCTCCGCGTCTTTTACATCGTCCACAAAAATGGGAACGGGAACAAAGCCGCAGTACTTTGTCAGAATTGCGCGAAGCTTGTACGCATCCAAAAATTCTTCGCCGCTTTCGCCCACAAACAGCGTAATTGTTGTGCCGCGTGTAGTTTTATCGCTCGCGCCCATTTCGTACTCAATGCCGCCCTCGCAGACCCAACTCGCCGCTTCCGCGCCCTCTTTGTACGAAAGGCTGTCAATGCGAACCTTATCGCTAACCATAAACGCCGAGTAAAAACCCAACCCGAAATGGCCGATTATTTCGCCCGCCGTATCCGTTTTTTCCTTATACTTTTCCATAAACGCATTCGCGCCTGAAAACGCAATCTGGTTGATATATTCGCGAATTTCGTCCGCCGTCATACCAATCCCGTTGTCGTCGAAAATCAACTGCTTGTTAGCCTTGTCCACCCATACTTTGATGGCAAATTCTTCGCCCTCGGGCAGAGTAGCTTCCCCAAAATCCGAAAGCTTTTTCAACTTCGTAATCGCGTCTGCCGCGTTGGACACCAATTCACGCGCAAAAATATCCATATCGGAATACAGCCACTTTTTTATAATCGGCAGAATATTCTCGCTATGGATTGACAAATTCCCTTTTTCCATTATTTCACTCCTTGAATTTTATACAGCAGGAATTATAAAACAAATCGTAAGAAAAATCAATTTTTTAGAAATTTACTCCGTGTCTAATCTTTCGATATTTCCATTAGCATCACGGATTACATGAATCCACATATCATCGCCCAGGTCAAAAGATGAAATAGACATATCCACACCATGACCAAAATCACTAAACCCCCTTATTAACTGCCCTTGAAAAAATACGTTTTGAATTTCTGTTGCTAGAAATCTGCCGTCTGATTGAGGATAAAGCCCCTCAAGCGTTAAACCCCATTCCTCATATTCCGCAAATATCACAACAGATGAACGGCGATTTTGATTTGTGTCAATGTCAATGCTGTTTTCAATTACAGCAGTATTTGAGCCGGGGGCATTATTTAGCTCGCTGGGAATTTCAGCAAATCCCGTCCGATTTGAAGTAAACCCAATAAGAAATGCTAATACAGCTACAAAGGTAATCTCAATCACCCATTTTGAATGTTTCTTGAAACTTAACACATTTACCACCCGTTCTTTTACGTTGCTTTCCCCAAAAGCAATCGGATTTAGCAGACTAACTTTTTCCACGGACAGACTCAACAATGATGTTGAATAATCCCCGCGTATATCTTCATTGGTATTCCTTAACACAGCTTCATCGCAAGACATTTCCATATCTTTTGACATAAGTGCGTAAGAAAGCCACATAATCGGGTTAAACCAATGCAGCGCAAGTGTGATAAAAGCAAAAGGCTTTATAAGATAGTCGCGCCTTTTTATATGTGTTTGCTCATGCTTTAAGATATAGTCGTGCTGCATCGGGTTAATTGTGGTGGGAAAATATATTTTAGGTCGAATTAAACCAAGTACAAAAGGTGATTTGATTTTATCCGTTTCAAAAATATTGTCCCGAACAAGTGTAGCGAAGTATATACGCCTCTTTAACCTCACATACCCGATTGTTGCATAAAGCAGTAATGCGATAAAACCAATCAGCCAAACATATGCCGCTATTCCAAGAACAACTTGAATGGGGTTTACACTGTATTCTGTAATAATTGGCGGTAAGGCGTTATTGATTGCCGCATTTACAGGCAAATCAATAAATTGCAACCCTGTTTGAATTGCTGGATTTTGTGAAACAACAATATTATGCGGTATTGAGTTCGCAGATGTAGGCATTAAGCTAAAAATACTCTCAATGCTAAACGGGAACACCAAGCGGAACAGCACCGCTCCCCATAAGGCATAGGAAAAAATTTTAGGGGCTTTTCGCAAAGGAATACGAGCAAGCATAGCAGCCAATGCGACAACGCTTGCGGCAACGCTCATATTCAAAATCGTGATGAATAAAGCCGTCATTTTCTCACCACCCCGTCAACCATAGATTTTATTGCCTGTGCTTCTTCTTCCGATAATGTTTTATCTTGTAAAAAAGATGTAATGAATGACGGGATAGAACCATCAAAAACCTTGTCAACAAACACATCGGCTTCGTACTTTTGCACAGCTTCCCGCGCAACCAACGCGGTTATTGTAGCTTTTTCGCTTTGCAATATTCCGCGTTCACAAAGTTTTTTTATCATTGTATAGGTAGTTGATTTTTTCCAACCAAATTGTTTTTCGCATAGCCGAGATAACTCAGTAGAATTGACAGGCTCATGCCCCCAAACAATGCTCATGAATTTATGTTCCGCATCAAACAACTTTAATACATTTTCCATGTTTTCACCTTCGACAAAAAAATATTTGGTCTATTGCAACCAAATATAGTTTATCTCAATAGACCAATCAATGTCAAGCCTTTTCAAAAACTTGCGGGGGTTCTGGGGCAGAGTCCCCTCCCCCGCGAACCTCACCGATTAATTGAACGTGACGCATATACATATACGCCCAACCGCCGCGAGTTCCGCGCAGAAGTTCAAGCATATCGTAGTAGGCCTCAATCATGATTGCGATTTCTGCGGTGGAAATTTCGGCGGGTGAGTATTTGGCTTTGTAGTACAGCGTGATTAAATCGCGGTAGAAAACGGAATCGCTGTGGAATGCGAAACGCTTTCCGTACCGTGCGCCGTATGCCTTGGGCGTTTCTTCGGGGGCGGGCGCGGTTTTGTAGTGCGCAATCAACTCGGTGACGGCGTTGAAATACGCGATTAGCTGTTTGTTTTGGGGCAGTTTTTTTATTCGGCGTTCGGATAATTTTACTTGAAGTAAACGCGTGAAAACAAATGCGGCAAAACCGAATGCGCCAAGGGCGATAATTGCAATTGCAAATCTGCGGGCGTGTGCGGGCGCGTAACCGTTTTCAGAGTCGGGTTCTTCGGGGGCTTCTTCTTGCGGGCGCGTGAAGGCGGGGCGGTTTGCTTCGGGGATTTCAAAGTCGCGCATAAGGTCTTGTATTCGGTCTAGCAAGTCGGTATTTGTGCCACTGATGCCGCCGTTTTCGGGAAACGAAATTTCAGGGTTCATCAGGAATGCATATGTCGGCGTGGCTTCAACTATGTGCCAGCCGAAACCTTCAAGGTACACCTCCACCCATGCGTGTGCCATGCGGTTTGTAACCGTCACGGGTTCGGTAGGGTCTGCGGAGGGCGGCAGAACAAAACCCTCAACATAGCGCGAAGGAACACCCGCAATCCGCGCCATTACTGCCATTGCAGACGCAAAATAAGTACAGTAACCCTCCTGTCCTTCAAAGAGGAAAAAGTCCACAAAGCACACACCACGCGGCACATGAACGGGGGTCATGGTGTACGGGAATTGCAAAAGATAATCCCTGATTGCCATAACGCGACAGAAATCATTATCAAGCCCCGCAACAATTTGGTGCGTCAAATCATGTACCCGTTGCGGTACGATATCGGGAACTTCCATAAAATGCAACCGAACCTCACGGGCGTATTCCGCCAAAACATTTGCGGAAAAAAAATTAAGCAATCGCATAAAATGCTGCGGACATTCGATGTAATTCTTGGGGTTGTCTTGCGTGTAGTATGCGATTATGGAAATGAAATTTCGCACCGTCATGCGGGAGTGCGGCAATAGCATAAATTCCGGCCTGTCATCAAAAAAAAATGTGCCGCGTTGGGTGTAAAACACTTGCCCGCGTGGTACGCCGTCGTCAAATTCAGGTACGGTAAATGTAGGAAAAATCGTGTCGCACAACGCGCCGTGGCTTTCGTAAACCCCCGCGTTTGTTCCGCGCAAAACAGACTCCACGAAAGAAAGCTGTGTATCAACATTCAAAAAATTCATGTGATATCCCGCGCCGTGGGACATAAAATGCGGTGTCTGTTTTGTGCCGTCTGCGGTGATTTCAACATATGGCGCGTAGTCGAAAGAGTATTCCGAAAAACGCAAATCAAAGGCGCGGGGCGGCGTAAAAACCGTGCCCATTCGGTTCGCGCCCTGTCGGATTGTAATTTCGTCCAGCGGAAAATATGTGTGCCAGTACGAAATGGACGGGAACTGCCATGTGTGAACATTCTCCTCAAAATAATTCAACAGCATATCGTTTTCATATACCTGCAAAATAAACGCCGTAAACGGCTCGTCAAGAGAGTCCATGCGCGCAAACCACGCATCCCTTTCCTCTCGCGATATTCGGTTAAAATCCACTACGCCAAAATCCCGCCGCATATCTACAAAGCCCCACGAAACGTGTGGTTCTGCGGTGAAGCCATCCCAAAAACTTTCCCAAATATTAAAATTGATTTCGTATGGAAAACCGGGAACAAAACCTTGGTAAGAGATGTTCGTGTGGGTTTCTTCGCGGTGTACCCCAAGCACCCTGAAATGTTGCCGCGGAATACGCCGCACTTCCTCAAACGGCACACCCAGTTGCAAAGTCGGAACGCGCTCTACTGTATCCGTGTGCGTTGCACCGCGAATAAGTGCGGCGGTAGTCTCCAGCATTTCAAAGCGCGACGGCGAAAGCCCGTGCGTATTTATATCGCCCTCCCGCAAAGTGGGAAGCCACCTGTCGCCCGTGTATGTATTGCTAATCGCGCCCGCAAGATACGTTCTGCCGGGCGCATACACCGTCATCACATAACGATTGTTTACCGAAATAGGCCCGCCAAGCCGACCACCCGCGCCCGCAAAACCCGTGCTTTGAAAACTAAAATGCACAGGATTTAACAGCTCGTAAAAAAAATCCCTAACACCCGCAAACCGCTCGCCCTCCAATTGCCTAAACTCCCGCGCCACAAACCAATCAGACTCGTGCGGCATATGCACATGGACAAGCCCAATCACCGCCAAACACAACGGCAACGCCGCAAAAGCCATCACCACACTTCTACTTGTTTTGCGAATCAAAATCACACAAAACGCCGCCAGAAAAATAAGAAAAGCCCTCTCGTCCCGCGAAAACCCCGGCAGCCATGTAAACATAAAAACCGCCATCCCGCCCAAAAGCAACATATAAAAATTAAACGGATACAGCATGAAAACAACCAGCGCAAAAGCCAAAAGCATACTAATTATCCAAACCACCATGCGCCCCAAATGCGGCCTGTACGAAAGCTGCCCCGTAACCATCAAAAACATCTCATAAATTTCCGGATACTGGACCTGCAAATCCTCATACGTAAACGCAACCAAAGTCAAAACCACCGCCGCAAACCCCATCGTAAAAAGCACCGTGTATTTGTTATACAAAATCAAAAAGAAACAAAAAATCGAAATAACACCAATCGCATACAACGTAACCGAATCTATCCCAATAAACGTAGCCGACAAAATAGTCCTGTGAACCGCATACAAATAAACCCCGCCCACAATCCAACAGAAGAGGTAATCCAACCACGATTTTTTTTGCCTGTCTCTCATGTACATTAGGATACATTATTTCCTATGGTTTGTCACATATGGCGGAGAAATGTATAATGCGGTGGGGTGAGATTATGCAAAATGAAAAAGCCGAACGGCTGTACTATTTAGACAATCTGAAAATATGCTTGGTTATATTGGTAATCGTGCATCATGTTGGGCAAGCATACGGCCCGACGGGCGGGTTTTGGCATTACAGCAGCAGTCTTGGCGAATCCATCCCAACGCTGTACAGATTTTTTTCCGTAAATGCCGCTTTTTTTATGGGCTGTTTATTTTTAATTTCGGGATACTTCTTTCCAATGTCTTACGACCGAAGCAACGGACGCGGTTTTTTGCAAAAACGATTGCTTAGGTTTGGGCTTCCACTTTTGCTTGTCTTTCTGATAATGGAACCGTTGCAAATGTATTTTTACTATACCGTATTTTCCGGAAACGCACCTTTGCCGTTTTTCCAATACTATATAAATATCTGGTTCGGATTTGGCGGAATGCCGACGGAATTTATTGATTCCATAAACCGCTTCCCTTACATGAATTTCGGCCACGCTTGGTTTATACAGCACTTGCTGGTTTATGCTGTGATTTATTGGGCTTTTCGTAAGCTTTCAAAAAAGGAAATTTTCAAACAAGAAAGCAAACCGTTTAAGGCATTGCACATTTTTATAATATTTTCGGTGATAGCCGTTTCGTCGTTATTTGTGCGGCAGTGGTATCCCATTGATTACTGGGTGGGCTTATTCGGATTCTTTCAGGTAGAAATAGCCCACTGGCCGCAGTACATTGTTATGTTCATTGTTGGCGTAATCGCGTACCGCAAAAATTGGCTTAATACGCTAAACGCAAAAACAGGATATGTATGCCTTGTGCTTGCGGGCTTGTTGGTTGTCGGCGTTTACAGCGGTTTTGCCGGCATCTTGGTTCGCCGTTTTGAACATTTTAATTTATGGGCGGTTTACGGCTCGATCCTTGCCGTCACCATGGTTTTTGGCTTGCTTACATTGTTTCGAGAAAAATGCAATTCAACCGCACCATTTCTAAAAATCTTGTCCGAAAGTTCCTTCACCGCTTACATTATCCATTTTCCCATTGTTTTAACGGTTCAATACTTGCTTGACACAGTAGTCATAGGCGGCGCAGTCGGAAAATTTATAACCGTAAGCGTTATTTCTGTGGTGGTAACTTATGTGTTCAGTGCTTTGATTGTTAAGGCAAGGGGGTAATGCCGCTGACAATATATCAAAAAAGGAATATTGTTTTATGTAAGGAGATATGATATGTTTGATGTAGAATATTACAAACTGCCAAACGGGGATAAACCCGTAAAAATTTTCCTTGATAGCCTTGACACAAAAATGCGTGTTAAGGCACTGGGGAGTATTGATATACTTGCGGAATTTGGCAACAGCTTACGAGAGCCATACTCAAAAGCAATAGGCAACGGCTTATTTGAATTGCGAATCAAATTTGCAAGCGACATATCGCGGATATTCTATTTTTTTGTTGTGGATAATAAAATTGTTCTTACGAATGGATTTGTAAAAAAGACGCAGAAAACGCCGCCCGCCGAAATCGACCTTGCCAAGAAATACAAAGCGGATTATGAGGGGAGAAATAAAAAATGAGTGATTACAAAACATATTTAGACGAGCAGTTAAAAGACCCGGATTTTGCCGCCGAATGGGAACAGCAAGCCCCGGAACGTGAATATATCAAGGCGATTATCGCCGCCCGCATGGAATTGAATTTAACGCAAGCGGAATTATCAAAAATGACGGGAATCAGACAATCAAACATAAGCCGCATAGAGAACGGGAACAGTAGCCCAACCATAGCTACCCTACAACAGATTGCAAGCGGCATGGGTAAAACGCTTCATATTGAGTTTAGACAAAAGGTGCTGTAATCCTAAAACAAGTCATTCCGCTATCCGTAAGCAATTTAAAAATTTCTTCGCCGTTTTCGTCCGGTTCGTCAGTGGCGAAATACATCACCGCAATGTGATGGCCGTTGTTTGTGCCTTTTACGATGCGTTCGTAAAGGGCGGCGGTTAAATTTGCGGTTATGATTACGGCGTTTACATAGCCCGTTGCGTCTGTCAGCGTGTTGGAAAGAACGCCGTGGCAGTTCGGTTTTGCGGTTGACGTGAAGCGCAAATCACTTGCGGTTTGATAAATTATTTCAAACTCGGCGGGTTTGTTCGCGTTTATTTTCTGCCCGCAAGACGTGATAAAATCCACGGGCATTCCGCGCCCAAGACAAAATTTCGCAAGCCCCAACGCGTTTTCCACCATACTATCCTCAATGGCGTATGTTTGGCGCGGCGGCAAATCCAAGCGGGAAGTGTCCAAAATAACGGAAACCAAATTAAGCGCGTTGGATTGAAAATTTTTCACCATCCACTCATTGCGTTTGGCGGTGAGTTTCCAGTGAACGCGCTTGATAGAATCCGTCGGCAAATACGGCCTGATATCCGATATGGTAGAGTAATCCTCGTCGCGGATATCGTGGCGCGACGACGCCTGCGTCATCATATTCATGGTAAGCGGAAACTGCGAAACATCTGCAACGTGGGGCAAAGCGGTTATCATTTTGGTCGCGTCAAATGTACGTTGCAAACGGAACAGCCCCGTGATATCGGCAACCTGCACCGCCGCAAGCCCGAAATTATAATGCCCGCGAAATTCAATCACAAACGGAATTTCCAATCTGCACCGCCCAAACGGATTTATCTGAACGGTTTGGTTTTCCAAAACGGAAATCGCATCGCCGTCCGCCTTGATTAAAACCGATACGCTTCCCAGCGGAAGCGGCGTATTATTATGTATGGCAACGGAAAGAATGCCCTCCGCCTTTTTTGAAATAGCCTGCGGTTGCGAACGAAAAACCCGCAACCCAAGCAATAGCGCAAGCGTGATAATGTAGCTTAAAATCGGCAACACAAAAAATACAACAGCGGTCAAATACAAAATCCGCTGGCCTGTAAACCACGCGCCAACACCCATCCCCAAAAGCAGCGCGAGCCAAATAAACCTGTTTACGAAAACGGTACGCACCCGCACTCGCTTTTTCAAAAACGCTTTCATTGCGGCGAAATCTCTGCGATAGCGTGTCTCAGCGCATCCGCCAAAACATCCTCCACGCCTACTTTTTTTATGGTCGCTTCTTGCTTCATTAAAATTCTGTGAGAAAGCACGTGCGGAGTCATTTCGATTACATCATCGGGGATTACATAGTCGCGATTATTGTACAACGCCCACGCCTGCGCCGCCTTGTACAAGCACAAACTTGCGCGGGGGCTTGCGCCAAGTTGCACGTCTTCGTGGTCGCGAGTATATCCCGTCACATTTACAATAAATTTATTTATTTCAGGGTCGGCATAAATTTGCTCTGCCAATTTTTGAATTTGCACAATATCCTCGCCCGTTGCAACGGATTCAATTTGCGGAGTACCATTTTTGAACCGCTCCAGCATTTTGCCTTCCTCTTTGGAATCGGGATACCCCAGCGAAATTTTCATGAAAAATCTATCCAGTTGCGCTTCGGGAAGCGCGTATGTTCCCAGATATTCAACAGGATTTTGCGTAGCAAGAACCATAAACGGCGACGGAACCGCATGAGTTTCGCCATCCACGGTAACTTGATTCTCCTCCATAACCTCCAGCAAACTGGACTGCGTTTTTGGCGACGTGCGATTAATTTCGTCCGCAAGAACAAACTGGCTCATGACCGCACCCGCCCGATATTCAAACTCGCCCGTTTTTGGCGAAAACGCAGAATATCCCGTAATATCGCTAGGCATAATATCCGGCGTAAACTGAATCCGCTTAAAGCTACCCGACACCGACCGCGCAAGCGCGGCAACAAGGCTTGTCTTGCCAACGCCGGGCACATCTTCAATCAAAACATGACCCCTGCACGCAAGCGTAGCCACCACCAACGAAACAGCATACTGCTTACCCACAATGATTCTTTCCACGTTGCTTATGATAAGCCGCATACACCTTACCGCATTCTCGTTTGAATTAACCGCCATTATATCGCCACCCATTCTTAGAGCCTGTTCAAATTCTCGCACGTACCGAATTTTCGAGTGATTTTTTTGCCAATTGAGGCAGTTTTGACGACGTTTGCCGGAGGCAAACGAGGAAAAACTAACGAAAAGTGGCGGAAAAAGCACCGAAAAAGCGGTGCGGGTGAGATTTTGAACAGGCTCTTACCTTAAAAACCCCCGCAAACAATTTAATGTTTACAGGGGTTTTATTTCCTCCCCGACCAGGATTCGAACCAGGGACCTATCGGTTAACAGCCGAGTGCTCTACCGCTGAGCTATCGAGGAAAATGTCTGAATTTTTTAAAAACTCAATACAAAGAAGGAAACGAGGCAATTCAAGTGTGCTAACAAAATCGTGTTTAATAACTCGATTAAGTGTGCGCGGCTTGAGCCAAGAATGGACAAGCCCTCGACCTATTAGTACGGGTCAACTGAACACGTTACCGTGCGTACATCTCCCGCCTATCAACCTTGTGGTCTACAAGGGGTCT
>Ga0209755_10000520_pt1 | contig 69823 bp, 61 predicted proteins | sample TergutCo191P1_FD_187301 | JGI IMG/M metagenome (GOLD analysis project Ga0209755, IMG submission 187301) | Cornitermes sp. P1 segment gut microbial communities from Petit-Saut dam, French Guiana - Co191P1 (SPAdes) (version 2) | ecosystem: Host-associated > Arthropoda: Insects > Digestive system...
GTCGGGCATAAAGAGCCTTTTCTTGCCCTGTACAACGATGGAATTGTATCTAATATCCCCGGACGATTATCTCAATGGGGTTCGTATTTCGATGCGCGTGACCGCAATATGACTGCATGGCAAATAATCCGAAAATACTATGCGGCGCATAATTTGGAACTGCGGGAAACCGACAATTTTTCCGGGCCACTTGAATCTTGGCCGGGTGCGAGTTTGTCTATGGGTTCGACAGGCGTTCACGTTGAAACAATGCAACGGTATCTCAACAGAATTTTGGGACGGTGGACGAATATTATTATCAACCCTGTTGATGGTATATTTGGCCCCTCAACACGCACTTCGGTCATTACGTTCCAGCGCGAACACAACTTGCCGCAAACAGGCATAATTGACCGTGTAACATGGTATCAAATATCGCGCATATACGCCATCGAAAAAGGCTTGTGGGAAATGCACAGCGAAGGCATCCGCATAGGTATCGGAACAACGCCGCCGACAACGATTATCCGTGAAGGAAGTCAAGGACGGCTTGTTACCGAACTACAATTTCTTTTGGAATTTATAGCGATGCACCACAACGAAATCCCCTTTACTGCACAAACAAGCCGATTTGACAGATTAACGCTAAATGCCGTTAGGGAGTTCCAGCGCATATTTGGGTTAAATGTTGACGGCGTGGTTGGCCCCCTTACTTGGCGTAGGCTTTACGAAGTATATTGGGGAATCGTAAATAATACCCCACCGCCGCAACCTGCACCGCCACCCGCAAACCCGCCCGGAATGCCAACTTATCCGGGAAGCCCCTTACGGATTGGGGCAAGCGGCGAAAACGTCAGACGGATTCAACAGGCAATCAATCGGCTGGCGCGGGCATTCCCCCCACTTTGGGAAATTCCAGAGAACGGCGTTTTTGACGAAAATATGCAAAACGCAATTTTCACTTTCCAACGCCTTTTTGGGCTTACAATAGATGGCGTGGTTGGCCCCATAACATGGGATAGGCTTTTTAGGGAATATCTAAACTTGCAACCGGGGGGAGTGACACCGCCACAACCTCCGACACCACCGCCACCAACACCTCCTCCACCGTTCCCCGGTTGGCTGATAAGGCGTGGCGCAACAGGCGATTTGGTACGACAGATACAAACTTGCCTTAACAATGTAATGGGTGCGGGATTGAACACAGACGGGATTTTTGGCCCCATAACCGAGGCCGCTGTGATGAACTTCCAGCGTTCGAGAGGATTAAACCCGGATGGCATCGTTGGCCCCTTGACTTGGAACGCACTAATGCAAGCCTGTCACGGTGGGGCGACCCCGACCCCACCGCCAACTCCACCACCACCGTTCCCCGGTTGGTTGATAAGGCGCGGCGCAACAGGCGATTTGGTACGACAAATACAAACTTGCCTTAACAATGTAATGGGTGCGGGATTGAACACAGACGGAATTTTCGGCCCCATAACCGAAGCTGCTGTGATGAACTTCCAGCGTTCGAGAGGATTAAACCCGGACGGCATCGTTGGCCCCCTCACTTGGGGAAGGTTGATGCCCGAATGTTACAGCGGCACACGCGCAATTTCTCGCAACATTGCTGAAAGCGGAGCAGAAAATGTAAATGTCGAGGTCTGCCCTTGTGATTGCGACTCTGTTTTACCCATTTTAGCATTGTTATTAGCAAGCAAAATACTGTCAAGCAAACGGTAATACGAATTTGCTTTGCCCGTTTTTTCCCTATAAAAAGAACGCATCACGCTATCTGGCAATGGTGCGTTCTTTTTGCTGAAAAGCATTAGATACATTGTAAGCGTCAAATAGACCCGCATCTGTACGGAGGAGTGAGGGAAGCGCATGGTCTATCTGGAAAAGCCGCGAATCACCCGTAAACAAGAATAAGCAGATGTTCGTCTGTTACGCTGGCAAGGTATAAGGCTCCATATTGCATGTCGTATTCGTAGAAGTAAACAAGAAGCAGGTCTATGTCAGTATATTCGATGAATAGTTCAAAATTGTACGTGCCCCAGTAGAAATTGAATTCGCGGACTATTGCCCCGGCGGCATTTAAGGTGGCAAATTGCCCCGTTCCGTCCTCTTCGAATACATAAAACAGGTACTCCCCAGCGTTCATCCATGAAAGGTAAAGCTCGCTTGTTGAATCCCAAAATTCCCAAACGCCGATAAGTGACGGGTCTAAGAAGAGCCGGTCGGGAATTTGCACCTGCCCGGCATGGTAGAATTCGTAATAAATGTCGCCGTAAACAACGCCTACCAGCAACAGGTCGTAGTTCCAATAGAAAGCATATGACACGCTGACATTGTAACCCGGATGGAAGAAGTAAACCCAAGTTTCGGCCCAATGCACAATGTTTTGAAAAACAAAACCGCGTTCCATGAGAGCTATATCAAACATATCCGTGTCGGGAATCCAGTGGGCTTCCGGCAAATGGAATATGACCAAATATTCATAGTAATCGTAATACATGCTGCCCGGGGCCTCGCCCAAATCCGCAGGGGTTCCGCTCATAAGCAGAACAGCATTGCGGCTGATGGAGCTAAAGTCCGGTATGAAGTGGAACTCATAACCAAACATGGTCATGGGTCTAATCTGCCCGGCAACGTGAACCCGTGTGCCCCCGGCCCTCGCACCGTCGATGGGAAGCGGATTTACCGCACTGTTGGAGGTTGGCCGAGAAATGCGATTGCTTGGAACAGCCCATTGCGCGCTGGCTCTGTCCGGCCGGGTGGCGGAATTGATGCCGATTACATGCCCTCTGTCGTTAAGCAAAGGGCCGCCGCTGTTGCCGCCGTAAATTGCGGCTGTGCTTTGGAGCATCCCCTCTATGGTGTAAATGCCAAAGCTTACAGGTTCATTGGCCCGCCTTGATATCATGCCGGCGGTGAAGGTTATCGGGTCGCCCTCGGGGCCGCCCACGGCAAACACAGGCTCGCCAACCCGCGCCGCATCCGAATCACCCAAGACGACATAGCTGAATTCTTCGCTGCCGTCGCCGACTTGGATTACAGCCAAATCATTGCCGATGTCATATGAGAAAAACCCTGTAATTTCAAACTCGCGGCCATCGTACAAAATGGCCCAGGCTTCAACCATGTCAACCATAACATGATGGTTTGTTACCGCAACTCCCGTCGAGTCAATAAAGAATCCGCTTCCGAACCACCAATAGCCGTCCACGCAACGTGAGTCTATTTGAAAAACGGCGTACTTATTATTTTCAAATATCTGTGCTGGGGTAAGCTCCACAGGAACAACGGGCACTACAGGCTGTTCAACCACTTCCGCAGGGGGCGTATGTATGGGCTCTGGCTCTGGAGTGTTCGCAGGTTCAGAGGAGCTGCCGGAGCCTCCACATGCCGCAAATACGAAAACAATCAACAACATTGTCAAGCTTAATACAAACTTTTTCATTTTAAAACACCTTCCCTCAATTTTTTCATTATTGCATACTACCACAAGTTAATCAGTAAAGTCATGTGACTTTTTTGTACCTTATAGAGTATTTGATATGCAAAAATTCTTCCATCGAGCTAAAGCCATTCTGCTCCTCTCGAATTTTAACCAATTTGTTTCCGATATCCAAAGTTACACCTGTCAATGACATAAAATCAATCGCTGTAGCCGTATTGATGTTAAATTTATAAATGACTTTTTCATCAGGCTCCCAAGGAGTAGGCAGTATTTCTTCATCGCTTGATATCCAGATTTCATCATAAACAGCTTCATCAAGTGACAATTGCCCTGTCAGCAATTTCTCTCGCAAATCTACCACAAGGGCATTCCTTACTTGAAACACCTCGTTTACTTTCGGAATATTGCCCCTGCGGCCAATACGGTACATCTCACCAAATAAATCCCTCGCTTCAGGGCTTGTAGTCGAAAAATGGGTTGTTTTAGTGAATATATTGTATAGCTCCGATTTTTCATCCGGGAAGCATTCTCCATATGCACGGATGAAATCCGTCGTCAAAGACGGTCGTGTCAAATCAATTTTTGAGATTGCATAAAATATTTTAATCAAAAGATTGCAGATAGGGTCAAGCTCTTGTGCTTTCGTGCCGAAAGAGGCGTAAAATTCCTCGTCCGTATAGGCGTTCTTAAACATCTCATGTGCGTATATCTGATAGAAAACAGAAGCAACCGCACCTTCTGACGATAACATTTGGCTTCCGTTTTTTAATCTTTCCGGGGTAAATGCCGTGGAAGTGATATGCGCCATATGAAGATTGAAATAAGTATCAAAATCCTCTTCGTATGGAATGGCTGTCTGGTAAATAAACCTGTTATTTATCACCGCGTGATACCTTAGCTGACTATCTCTTGCGCACAGCCACATCTTATTATCGAATGCATAATCCCAAAGTTCACCATCTTCTAACTTATACCCGCGCAAGTCCTTTGTAACAATCTCCAGCCACTCGGCAAGCCCTTCTGAAAATGCCATATAGAAATCGGTAATTGCCGTGCTTGTGTGAAACTTGTTTGACAGGGAAAGCTTAAAATCAAAACCAAGCCAGCTAAGCCACATATGAGAGAACTCGTGTGCAAAGATATTCTCTATACCGGAAGCAGAAATATCCTCCCACTTTGTATGGAAGGCTAAAAAGCACATGTCAGGATAATCAAGAAGTTGACCGTCTGATTCCAGCCGTAACCCCTTCAATTCTGTGGGGTCTGTCCAGTCGGTTACAAACACAATAGGCTGGTCAATTTTAAGATAATGTGCCAAAAATTGTCCCGCTCTAAGGAAGTACGAAACAGGCGGACTTTCAAGTATTTTTGAAATAGCAATGTGCTTATGTGAGGTAGAGTCAAGGGTTCTTGCATGGTACAGCTCTTCGCCTGTTGGGGTTGTGACAGCCTCGTGGCTGATTGCTTCTGCTATAATACAGTTCATAAGCTATAAACCTCCTATAGAAATGTTATAGCTTAATAACACATAATGGTGATGAATGCAAACCTAGGGCTTCTAAATTTCTAAAAACCTCCGTATAAATAGGATATAGATGTTTCCGTTGAAAATGGGCTCAGTCATCGCGCAAAAACGCCGCCGACGCAGTCGCGGCACGCGCTCGACTTCGCCGTTTTCAACTGAAAACGCTATAACTACATTTATATTGGAGGAATTTAGTATGAAGAAAAGATTTTTTGCATTGGCAGTAGCCCTGGTGGCAGTAGTGATTTTTGCAACGTCCTGTGGGGACACGGGGCTTAGGGGCCCGGCCAACGCCGACGAGGCAAGCGCGTTTGAAAAAGTCCATCGGATGCTGGTGGAGCTGGAAAATTATCGGGCCATTGCCACAGTGGAATTCCGTTCCAACAAGGGGACAAATACCTACGAGACCATTCAGCATGCAAGAATCACCGGGGAATATCGCATCGAAGTCACCGGCCCGGCTCATGTTTCCGGCAGCACCACCACCAGCGATGGTACGCAAATTTTCCAATTTAACAGCCGCGTAAACGGCCGTGTATCCTTGATGGTTCAGGAGACTCCCGAGCGCAGCGAAATTTTTCTTACCAGTTTTATAAGAAATTATTTGCAATCCGAAGAAGTTTCTGTTAGCGTAGCAGATATGGATGAAGGAGTGCGCACCGTTCTTGAGTCCACCGTCCCGGGAAATCACCCTTATTTATCAACAGCGCGTTTATGGGTAGACAATACGACCCTCATTCCTGTAAAATTAATTATCTTCGATGCGGACGGTGCGGAAAGAATAGTTGTTACATATCATGTGTTTGAGTACAATGTAGAATTAAACGACGCACTGTTTACATTATAGCCAACTTACAGCCACTCCGGCTTCGAGACGGATATGTGGCAACATGAACATGTCACCGGTGTTAAAGCCGTTGGCGACGGGGGAAACTTATGCATTACCAAAGAGCTTGGGCGGAGGTTAATCTTGCCCATATATCGCATAACCTTGCGGCGATAAAATCGCGGCTAACGCCGGGAACGTCAATAATGGGGATTGTAAAAGCCGACGGTTACGGCCACGGAGCCGTACCCGTCGCGCAGGCCCTTTTAGCAGGCAAGTGCACCGCGCCGGAACGACCTGATTCAGGCTGTGCTGACGCACTGGGTGTAGCCATTTGCGAAGAAGGCGTTGATTTAAGACAAAACGGAATTACCGGGCCGATTCTGATAATGGGCTTTACGCCGGAGCCCTTGCTGCCCGAAGTACTGCACCACAATTTAGCCCAAACGGTTTTTTCAAAACAGGGGGCGGATGCCTTAGCCAGGGAAGCCGCCAAGCACAATAAGCAGACGTCAGTACATATTAAAATTGACACCGGGATGAGCCGTTTGGGATTTTTGCCCACTTCTGAAAGTTTTTCCGATATTTGTGAAATAGCAGCGAATCCGCTTCTTAACGTGGACGGAATTTTTACCCACTGTGCTACCGCCGACAAATTGGACACGAGCTTCCTCCTGGAACAGCAGGCCCGTTTTGAGTGGGTTTTAAAGGAGTTGTCCCAGCGCGGTTTAAACATTCCCGCAAGGCATATGGCAAATTCCGGAGCTTTTGCCCAAACCCTGCGCGATGAAAATGAATCACAACGAAACAGACTTCTGCTGGATTTCGTAAGAATCGGAATTTCCCTGTACGGCTATCCCCCCTCCCCCGAAATGACAGAAGTCTGCGTCCCACTCGGCCTCAGGCCGGCCATGCGCCTGCTTGCCCAAGTAAGCTCTGTAAAGGAATTTCCCGCAGAAACAGGCATAAGCTACGGTCACAGCTTTATAACCACACGTCCAAGCACCATCGCTGTTTTGCCTGTGGGTTACGCCGACGGATATTCGCGCAGGCTTTCCCAAGGCGGAAAAGTCAAGATTAACGGAAAGCTCGCCCCCATTGCCGGGACAATCTGTATGGACCAATGTATGGTTGACGTCACAGATATCCCCGGCGTAAAACCCGGTGACACCGCAGTACTGCTGGGCAGCACGGAAGACGGCATCAGCGCGGATAATTTAGCGGATACTCTGGGTACAATCAGCTATGAAATTCTGTGCGGCATCGGAAAAAGAGTACCGCGCTTATATGTATAGAAACATTTACCAACGGCGATAATACATTTGAAACGGAGGTGAACATAAGTGTTGCAAGTATGGCGAGGCGAAATTTTTTATGCGGATTTAAGCCCGGTAATAGGCTCGGAGCAGGGCGGCGTGCGCCCGGTTTTGATTATTCAAAACGACGTAGGCAATAAATACAGTCCTACAGTTATTTGCGCGGCTATTACATCGCAAATAAACAAGGCAAAGCTCCCCACACATATAGAAATTGATTCCGTACAGTCCACGCTGGTGAAGGACTCCGTAATTCTTTTGGAGCAAATCCGCACCATCGACAAAAAGCGACTGCGTGAAAAAATCTGCCGCCTGGACGATAGTCTGATGCGGCGGGTCAACCGCGCTATTAGTGTTAGCTTAGGGCTGGATACATAGAGATGCCCTAAGGCCATAGCGGAATTACTTCACGTACTCCTTCCGCTATGGCCTTTGATACGCGAGCTATATCAAATATAGCCATTTCCTGCGGGTTGTTAATGAACGCGCATTCCAACAAAACCGCGGGCACCTCCGTAAGCCGAAGTATTCCGAAGGAATCCTTGCCGGCTTCGGTTACGCTGGTTTTTACCCCACGATTGGGGATTCCCAAAACGTCCAGCCGCCGCAGTACAGCTAAGGCCAGGGCTAGGGCGCGCCCGGTGTCCCTAATGCTTATAAATGCCTCCGCCCCAGACATCGGTATACCGTCATTACTGTTCATGTGTATGCTTAAAACCGCGTCAACTTTGTTTTCATTTGCCGCTATTGCGTCCGCCGTGATATTTCTGTCCGTATCTGTTGTACGGTTGTTGATTACCGTGTATCCCCATCCCCGCAATATGGCAGTCACAGCTTTCGAGATTGCCAGCGTAATATCCTCTTCTCTTAATCCGTTTGAAATTGCTCCGGCGTCTATGCCGCCGTGTCCCGCGTAAACAGCTATTTTTGCCATTCCAAAACCCCCGCTTTAAATTAACAGTATTACTCTTTCTCGTACGGCCAGTTGAGTATCCCTCCAAAATCATAAACATTCGTATATCCCAGCGACAAAAGGTCGTACATCGCGGAACGGCTTCTCATCCCGCTTCGGCAGTACACCAGAATCAATGCGTTAAGGTTCGGAATCATCTTCTTCGCCCCGTCAAGCACCGAGTAGTCCGGCAGCGACCTCGCCCCCCGAATCCGCCCCGTGGCAAATTCCTGTGGTGTTCTTACATCCAGAATTATCGCGCCGGGGTTATTTTTCATTATTTCCCGCGCTTGCGACGCACTGATGGTGCGACTTCGATTATTATTCATAAAAATTCCCCCAGATTTGGCTGTTCCTTTTGTGTATATTATGCGAGTGTGGACAAATTGGTGTCGTTCGCATAATCTCCCTAATTTGACAAATGCTACTCAAATATGGTATTATTACCAGTAAGAGTATTTTTCACCTGTTAATTATTGAATAATGATTGAGAGGGATGTTAGCGTCATGAGCCAACACCTAAAAGACGACCGCAGTGCCCGGATTCAATCCGCTACTCATCTGATGAATCAAGGCAAACTGGTGGATACCGCTGATGCCGTTTCTCTGTTGGAGCACGTAATTCAGCCCGGAGACAAGGTCAACATTGAAGGCAATAATCAGAAGCAGGCAGATTTTTTGGCCAAATGTCTGACTCAGGTAAATCCTGAAATTGTGCATAGTTTGCACATTGTACAGTCCGCTATCGCCTTGGATAACCACTTGGATATTTTCGAGAAGGGTATTGCCAAGAAAATCGACTTCTCTTTTTCCGGCCCTCAATCAGAGCGGCTGGCTCGCTTTGTCAAAGAAGGGAAAATCGAGCTGGGGAACATCCACACTTACTTAGAGCTATATGCTCGGTATTTTGTTGACCTCACCCCCCGCATAGCAATGGTAGCCGCCGTTCAGGCGGATATCCACGGGAACCTGTACACCGGTTTTAACACGGAGGATACGCCCGTAATCGTTGAGGCCACACGCTTCAAGCAGGGCATAGTCATCGCCCAAGTAAATGAAATCGTTGAAACTCTGCCCCGCGTGGACATCCCAGGCGATTGGGTGGATTTTGTTATTCCGTCCCCTAACCCATTCTACGTAGAGCCCCTGTTCACCCGCGACCCCTCGTTGATTACCGACGCTCACGTTCTAAGGGCTATGATTGCCCTAAAGGGTATTTATGCCGAATACGGTATAAAGCGGCTTAATCACGGCATCGGCTTTGACACGGCCACAATTGAGCTGTTGCTTCCCACTTATGGAGAAGAGCTGGGCTTAAAAGGCAAAATTTGCACCCACTTTGTGTTAAACCCCCACCCCACCCTCATCCCCGCCATCGAAAGCGGCTGGGTGGAGTCCGTTTACTGCTTCGGCGGCGAAGTGGGCATGGAAGAGTATGTAAAAGCCCGGCCGGATATCTTCTTTTTAGGGCCGGATGGCTCCCTGCGCTCAAACCGCGGTTTCGGGCAGGTGGCGGGACATTACTCTATCGACCTGTTCATTGGCAGTAGCTTGCAAATTGACCAATACGGCAACTCCAGCACCGCCACCGCAGGACGCATCGCCGGATTCGGCGGCGGCCCAAATATGGGCTGTGACGCTCGCGGGCGGAGGCATGTATCAGAAGCATGGCTCAAATGCGGCCAAGAAGACGGCATGTTACAAGGGCGTTGCGGCACTATGCCCCGTGGACGGCGGCTGGTTGTGCAGATGCTGGAAACTTTCGGCGAAAAATGGGCACCCAGCTTCGTGGAAGAGCTTGATGCGTGGAAGCTTGCCGAAGCGGCGGGCTTTGATATCCCACCCGTAATGATTTATGGCGATGACCTGAGCCATATTATCACGGAAGAGGGCATCGCTTACTTGCATAAATGTAAATCCTTAAAACAACGGCAAGAAGCAATCCGCGCAATCGCGGGCTATACCGCACTGGGTATGGCGGCTGTGGAATCCGAAACGGCGGCCCTTCGCAAAGAGGGCATCGTAAAAACGCCGGAGGATTTGGGCATTGACCGCACCCGCGCCAATCGCAGTATGCTCGCGGCCAAGAATATGCGCGAGCTGGTACGTTATTCCGACGGATTATACAAACCGCCGGCACGTTTCCGCAACTGGTAGAAGGGAGCTTATATATGGCATTGCACAATATGACATTTACTTTCCCCGGCGGAAGTGCCGGGTCTATACCAAAGCCCTTTTCTCACACCGGTGTCGTGGGCTCGGGCGATTTGGAAGCCCTGTTCACCAAAGCCGACTTAAAAGGCGGTGTGGAAGCCCAAGTCACCACGCCCGTACGGGGCTATGACGCAGTTTGGGAGAAGGTTCTAGGCCGCTTTGTGGCCGAGTCGGGACTTTCCGATGTGAAAATTCATTTGAATGATAATAACGCCACACCTTTTGTGGTTACTCTGCGGCTAAAACAGGCTTTGGCCGAGGCCATGGAAAGGGGTGAAGCGTCATGACCGGATGGAATGATATGCAAACGCGCAGTTTCTACGAATCCAATGCCCGCGAGCGAGCCAGATATCTGCTGGACGCCGGTAGTTTTCGCGAGCTGGCGGGGCCGGAGGCTCAACTCAGTAGCCCCCACTTGCCAGTGCTGGATGAAGCAATCAGTTTCGACGACGGCGTAGTTGCCGGTTTAGGCAAAATTAACGGACGCCCTGTGTTTATCCTATCCCAAGAAGGTCGCTTTATCGGCGGCTCCGTTGGGGAAGTTGGCGGCGCGAAAATGGTGGGCGTGTTTGAGCTTGCCCTAAAAATGCATGAGAAAGCCCAGGTAAAATACCCTAACGATGAATCCCGCTGGCCGGCAATTGTCATCAGCTTTGAAACCGGTGGAGTGCGTCTGCATGAGGCCAATGCCGGGCTCTTAGCCCATGCGGAAGTCATGGAGCTGATTCAGGCCTGTCGCGGAAAAATCCCCGTCCTTTCCCTTGTGGGCTCGAAGCTTGGTTGCTTCGGCGGCATGGGCTTTGTTTCGGTAGCTACCGACTTAACCATAGTGAGTGAACTTGGCCGTATAGGCTTGACAGGCCCTGAGGTTATTGAAGAGGTTTTGGGCAAACGGGAATTTGACTCAGCTGACCGTGGGCTGATTTACCGCACCACGGGCGGCAAGCATCGCTATCTCATGGGCAGCGCGGCCTATCTTGTTGAAGATTCCATCGCCGCATTCCGGGATAAAGTTGCCGCAGTGCTGGCTGAGCCTTATGCAAAAATCGCCGCAAAACGCGCCATCGGCACCCCTACCTTGGTGGAAGAACAGTTGGAGCTAACCGCCCTCGCGGCACAGCTTAAACCGAAAGACGCATATGACATTTGGGCACATTTTGGAAACGAGAAGATTGCCAAAAGTATACCCGATTTGTCAACTAAGGAATTCCTTCAGCAAGTTAAAATCAGAAAAGGAGGCGGTGTTTCATGACACAACGACCTAAGACGCTAGTCGGCAAAGGACGCGAAGCAATGCTGAACATCATTGATGCCGACTCCTTTATAGACGGAAAAATCGGGGATGCCACGCTTGACACCAACTTGGGCCCCGGTGCCTTGATAGGTACGGCCACTATGAGCGGAGAAACCGTCACTGTAATCACAAACGACGCTAAAGCACGAAACCCGCGTTTCCCCGTGGTTTACGCCGGTATAATCGGCTTGGAAGAAGCCTATAAAATGGCTCAAGCCGTGTATTTAACAATGGAAGCCGATAAAAATTTGCCCAAAAAGCGGCCGTTAGTGTTGGTTATTGATTCCCCCGGTAATGCCCCCGGCAAAGTGGAGGAATTCTTCGGTATGAACCTTGCAACGGGTTCCTATCAGTTGGCATTAGCCGAAGCACGCACAGCGGGTCATCCTATTATAGCCATGATTGTCGGACGCGCCATCTCCGGTGCGTTTCTGTGCCATGGCCTACAGGCCGACCGCATTTTAGCTCTTCCCCAAACCCTTGGCACAATGATTCATGTTATGCCCCTGAGCAGTATCGCAAGAATCACAAAACGTGATGTGGAGCTGCTCGAAACACTATCCCAAACTAATCCCGTATTTGCGTCCGGAGCCGGATTTTTCTACAAGCTGGGCGGTCTGGAAGAGATTATTGAAGACCCCGCCGATATGCCCAAAGCAATCGTGCGGCATATTCAGGAAATCTACAAGCTCAAAAGCGAAGGTAAATGGAACGAACTTGGCCCCTGTAGCCGCGGCACACTAGGAACAGCCCGGGGAGGCAGAGTGGCGCGGAAAAAAGTGCTTGATTTAATGCAAACACAGTACGCAAAACTGGAAGAGGCATTCTTGGCATGAGCATGGAGCTGCAACAAGCCTTGGAAGATGCCGTATCTTTTACCAATACAGCACCCACACTGGACACCATGCCCCGACGCACCTTGGCTGACAAAGGAATTGCTGGGCCCACGGGTGCACATGTAATTGAAGAAATTCATACCCCTTTTAATTTTGCTTTTGTCACGATTACTACGGGTAGCACAGCTTTTCAGAACATCGTGGGCGTAACGGCCGCGGAGCTTCCCGACCGTATGAATGCGGCTCAACGTGCCCTCGAATTGGCCGGATTAACGGTGGGAGACCATATCTTGTTCACCTACCCGCCTCTGGTCAACCTGTTCACCAAAGAAATGCTGGAAAGCTACGGCGTAGCTTGGTCTTTTCTGCCCACGTCCAGCCGGGACGCGCTCTTGCTTTCATTACTAAAAGAGCGACCCCGGATGGTTATTGGGGAATCCACTTTTTTGCGATTGGCACTGGAAGAGTCCGGCCGCTTGGGGCTTGCACCCCATTTGCCAAAGCAAGTGATTTTTCTTGCCGCCGGCACTCCGCTTGACCCAGAGCTCGCACCCACTGTACAGAAAACAGTGGACGGCAAAGCCCATGATTTATATGGATGTCAGGAATTCGGCTGGCTGACGCTGGACGGCATTCCTTTGCGGGATGATATTATATTGTACAAAACAGACGACAGTGACCATCGCGACCTCTTGGTGGGCAGCCTGCCCACGGGAGACCGCTTCCCCGTGTTGGATAAGGGGCATAGTCAAAATCCACAGGGCAAGATTATCACCTATGCCCGCCAGCGGCAGGGCATTGAACCAGAAGTTACAATTCTGGCCAGCACTGCCAAAAGCCGCGATACAGTAGAGCGAACCGCCCGCACGATTTTGCGGATTAAAGCGAAGGTAATTCGCGTCTCGCCCGACCTTGAGCTAAACCAGCCCCACACGATAATACAAATCACCTCCGGTGGCCCGACGCCACATTCTCAAATATTAGATACGCCAGAGCAGACACGCATGTTTGACAGTATGTTGGAAGCTCAAATGGCATATCAATCAGGCGCGAAAAAAGACCCCACATGGATAAAAAGCCGCTGAACTGACATGATTAATATAAAATTTTCCCGGCATGACTTGATTTTTTTAAACGAAAGCGGCAAAGAACAGGCGCGAAAAACGGCACAGGCACTGCATCCCACGACACCAGCACGATTTTTACAGGAAATGATGGAGGATAATATCCCCGCCATTGTTACGCGACAAGAATCTCTGTCCGTCGAATTTGTTCAAGTGGGCTTTTCTTCTTATCACTTCCACGAGGGTGGCCGCGCCAAGTTCAGGGCCATTGTTCCCCGCACTGGAATCACAGAGCAACTCAGCCCCTTTGACGTAATCGGTTATATTGGCCGTCTTTCCTCGAGAGTCGTTCGGGATACGTTGTACGCTTTGCGTAGCTTGGCTGAGGAAATGAACCTTGACCTTGGCTTATACGGGTCTGTTGCCTTGGAAATTATGACGGGGCTACCGTATCTGCACATTGATTCAGACATTGACATACTTGTACGTCCGCGTGATGATGTTGGTTTGTGCCCGTTTTACGAAGCGGTGAATCGGTTTTCCCTAGTCCGTCGCATAGATATTGAAGCTCTGTGCAAAGACGGGGCCGGCGTAAAGCTTGCCGAACTCTGCACGAGCCAAAAAACTGTTCTGTGTAAAGGATTATTATTTACGGAACTTCGCCCTATTACCTGCCCTACGCTGCCGCTTTGAAACAAAAGAAAGGGATGTACAAATGGACTACTATGACATCGTTCTGGGAATCAACATAGCTGGTATTCATGTCAATATTTTTGGCGTGATACTTGCTCTGGTGCTTTCCATTTTTTTGATTATAAGAAAAATGAACCCTGCGCTGGCTATGTTTATAGGCGTATTTGCCGGTGCCATTGTCGGCGGTGCGAACTTGCCCCAAATGTTAGACATTGTTACCTTGGGCGGACGGCAGGTTGTGGGTATTAATATACGCATTATCGCCGGCGGATTTCTGGTTGGGGTTTTGATTGAAACCGGGTCTGCCGAAACAATCGCCAGAGGTATCGTAAAAGGTCTGGGCGAAAAACGGGCTATGTTGGCCATTGCTTTGTCTGCAATGATTGTCACTGCCGCGGGGATTTTTATTCCGGTGGCCATGTTGGTTGTCGCCCCTGTCGCGTTGTCTGTGGCATACAAAGCAAATATCAGTAAATTTGCCGCAATTTTAGCAATCAGTGGCGGAGGTAAAGCCGGCAATATCATTTCTCCAAACCCGAATACCCTTGCCGCCGCCGAGTCTTTTGACATACCGTTGAGCGATGTTATGCTTAACGGATTTATCCCGGGCGTGGTGGCACTTGTGACCACAGTTGTGCTGTGCAATATAGTGAGAAAAAAACACTTTCAAGTATTACAAGCCGACGCAGAAGAGCCAGAAGACGCCTCCAGCCTGCCGTCCTTTGGCAAAGCGATTATTGCTCCGGTAATTTCGATTGGCTTGCTCATGCTCAATCCCATTGGGGATATTTTGGGTATCTCCTTTATAAACTCCTCCAACCTGCCGATGGATGCGTTTTATGTCCTGCCCATAGGCGCGGTTATAGCCTTATTTGCAATGGGAAAAGGCAAACAAATTGCGGATATCGCCACAAAAGGCGCGCTCAGGATGGCTCCGGTTGTACTTATGTTATTTGGCGCAGGCGCGATTGGCGGCCTGATTACCGTTTCTGTTCTCCCTGAAATGATGGAAAATGCTTTGTATAATATGGGATTGCCAACCGCGTTTTTGGCTCCGCTGTCCAGTACGATTTTCGCCAGTGCCACGGGTTCTAATGCCGCAGGTGTTCTTATCGGCGGCGATGCTTTTGCGGCATCTGTAATGGCGGCCGGTGTCCCGGCTATAGCCGGGGCGGTTATGTTGCACGCCGGGGGCGGATTTTTGGATATTATCCCCCACGGCAACGTATTCTTAGCCAGCCAACAGGGAATGAAATGCTCCATGGCAGAGCGCATTAAGGTTATGCCTTGGGAGGCATTGGTTGGTGGCATGATGACTTTAGCTTCTGTTGTTATGTACCTGCTTGGATTCTGGTCATGAATATTGCACTGTCAATCTTAAAATGATACTATAGCAACGGCAAAATCTAAGCCCCCACGGGGGATAGAAAATAATAAGAAAGAGGGTATGTAAAGATGGCAACTGTAAATTCACCGATGAGGGGTATATTTTATGCGGCACCCTCGCCGGACGAGCCTCCCTTTGTTAAAGAAGGCCAAAAAGTCAGCAAAGGCGATGTGTTGTGCCTAGTAGAAGCGTTTAAGATGTTTAATGAAGTTGAAGCCGAGCAAAGCGGAACAATTGTCCGCTGCTTAGTCGAAAACGCTACGGAAGTGGACGGCGACCAGCCAATGTTCGAAATTAAATTGGATTAGGGAGGTAGCGCATTGTTCTCAAAAGTATTGATTGCTAACCGCGGCGAAATCGCCGTGCGCGTAATCCGGGCATGTAACGAGCTCGGGATTAAAACCGTGGCTGTGTACTCTGAAGCAGATAAAGATGCCTACCACGTAGAATTGGCCGATGAAAGTGTATGTATCGGCGGGCCGCACTCTAAAGACAGCTACCTTAACGGCGAAGCTATTGTTAAAGCTGCTCTTGATAAAGGAGCACAAGCGATTCACCCCGGTTTTGGATTCTTATCCGAAAAAGAGCATTTCTGCAAACTGTGCAAGGACAAAGGACTGACATTTATCGGCCCGGGCCCGGACGTTATCTTCCAAATGGGAGATAAAGAACAAGCCCGTATCCTTATGAAAAAAGCCGGTGTACCGGTTATCCCGGGCAGTGACCTGCTGAACAGCGTAGATGAGGCCAAGGCATTCGCAAAGGAAATCGGCTTCCCTGTTCTGCTGAAAGCCAAAGCAGGCGGCGGCGGAAAAGGAATCCGCCCTGTGGAAAGCATGGACACCCTTGAAGCCGCATTTAAAACAGCCTCCCAAGAAGCCGAAAGTGCTTTCGGCGACGGCGGGCTGTACATGGAGCGTCGCTTGGTAAAAGTTAAGCACGTGGAAATCCAAGTGCTGGCCGACACCCACGGCAACGTAGTGGCTTTGGGCGAGCGTGAATGCTCCGCACAGCGCAACAACCAAAAGCTTGTAGAAGAAGCTCCCTCTCCAGTGCTGACCCCGGCCATACGGAAAGCCATGTGCGACACAGCTGCTAAAGCTGCTAAATCCGTAGGTTATGTAAACGCCGGCACAATTGAGTTTTTGTATGATGATAAAGACCAAAAATTCTACTTCATGGAAATGAACACCCGGATTCAGGTAGAGCATCCCGTTACCGAGATGATAACCGGTCTGGATTTGGTCAAGTGGCAAATAAGAATTGCCGCCGGAGAGAAGCTGGACTTTGGACAAGATGATTTCAAAATGGAAGGACATGCCATCGAATGCCGCATCAATGCCGCGGCAACAGGCGTTGTAAACCGCTATCGCGAACCCGGTGGCCCTAATGTGCGCTTCGATTCCTTCCTGTATCAAGGTTATAGCGTCCCGCCATATTATGATTCCATGCTGGGCAAGCTGATTGTCCATGCTCCCACAAGAGCCGACGCCATCCAGAAGATGATTGCCGCCCTCTCCGAGCTGAAGGTCGATGGAGTAAAAACCAACATCGAAGAACAGGGCAAAATCATGCAAAGCCCCGCCTTTGTCTCCGGTTTATACTATACCGATTTTAAAGTGGGCGACTAAAACTGTAAAGAAGCAAAAAGCTTTAACTTAAAAAACCTGCTTTTGGGCAGGTTTTTTTATTGAAATTCTTTCCGAAATTATAAAAATGCAATAACACTTTGTTCCGTTTTTAGTTGACATTTACTTGTTCGCACAGTATCTTAATAGGGAAATTTTACATAATATAGGGCATAATTCCCGGCGAAAGGGTGTTGACTATGGCACATCAGGTGACTGTTAGGACAAATATCCCGGCCCTTAATGTGCATAGAAATATACGCCTTGCCGGCAACAGGCAAGCAACCGCCGCGGCACAGCTTGCAAGCGGTTTTCGTATTAACTCCGCCGCCGATGATGCCGCCGGGCTTGCCATATCCGAAACGATGCGGGCACAAATCAGGGGGCTAGACCAAGCCGCAAGAAATACACAGGACGGAATCGCGTTAATACAAACGGCGGATGGCGCGATTGCCACCGTCAGCGAAATGCTTTTAAGAATGCGCGAGCTTATCGTACAAGCCGCCAACGACACAAATACTTTAATCAACCGCCAGCAGATTCAGTATGAAATCAACCAAATTATGAATGAGATAAACAGCCTTGCAAACAGGGTGGAGTTTAACTCAATGAGGCTGCTGGACGGAAGCTTGGCGCGGATTAATTCACAGACTAAGTCACCTGCTTTTATGCCGTTGTCCGGTGGTGCAAGTCCGCTAAACACCCTGGTAAGCTCAACTACGTTTCCGCCGGGAACACATGGTTTCGTAACCGTACCGCCGGGTTCATCATACGAACGTCAGGACAGAAGATTCGTTTATCGCTATTTGGCAGGCGGCTATTCTGTAATGGATCAGGTTGATATCCTAACATTAATGGGCAACAATGAGCGAATAATTATTGCTGATATATATATGGCAGCTGGTACAGATATTTATTTTTTAATTTATTTCAGTCGAGAACAAGGGCAAGAGCAAGTACCGCTGTCAGCATTAGAAGAGTTAATTTTAATCGCACCTGATGGTACGGTATTTGATCTTACCGAGTTTGGTATAAGCTTTCCAAATACTAACTTTGTCGATAACATGTCCATCCTGAATATGACTGATTATTCTATGATTAGGGCTTATGGGGTTTCCATTTCAGGGTATTGGAGACTTGAAGCAGCGACCAGATACACCTATCCCTCGCTACCTCGATTTATAACTCAGATTGCAAGCACTGTCGTCCAACCCACCTATCCAGACCCGCCTATCCCTCCGCCGCTCCCGACAATAGGACGAACCGCCGAAAGAAGAAATGCACTATGGCTTCAATTGGGTGCGAATGCCAATCAGGGTATACGGATAAACCTCCCGGGTATGAATACCAAAAACCTTGGCGGAAGACATGGGGATTTACATGATTTAATAAATGTTGTGTCTCTTGACGGTGGCCAAATTTCTCATCAATTAAAATATATTGATTATGCTTCTGCCTATGTAAACAGTGCGCGGTCTAAATTGGGGGCTGTTCAAAACCGCTTGGAGCATACGGCAAGAAGCCTTTTAATATCCAGTGAAAACTTATCCGATGCAAAATCGCGGATAAGAAATACAGACATGGCAAAGAAAATGATGCGGTTTACTAAAGCTTCCATTATTAAACAGGCGGGGCTGTCTTTCCTTTCCCACGCCATCCAAAGCCCTGATAGGGTGTTGCAGTTGCTAAGTTAATAAAAATTTATTGAAAATTGTTGTAACTTGTAGTTGTGTGTAATGGAATAATATGCTAATATCTCCTTGGAGCAGACAATAAGTACACGCTTATTGTTGCTTACAATAGTCAGATAAAGGAGAATTTATCATGAGGAAAAGAAGAGGTTTATTAGCTGTTGTGCTTGCCGCCCTGATGGTATTTAGCAGCCTTTCACTGGTTTTGGCTGATGAATACATCGAAATTGATGCGGCATCTGACCAAATGAATGATTTTGTGGTATCTGCTTCGCGTGTAAACGTAAACCAAACTGCCCGCACTGCGTCCATATCATTTAGTGTGGACATCAACCCAAGAGTAAGAAGGCTGGTTTTCGAGATAATTTATGACCGTACGGTGTTGCAGAGACCCACGATAAAGACCGTACCAAACAGAGTATTTAACAGTTTTTCAAATACCAGTCATGGAACACTTTCGCCGGGGTTGGTGCCTAACGCCAGCTCTTGGGTGATTAATGCGTCCAATAACGGAGGCGCAATGGCGCAACAAACAGGCATTTTTATGACGGTTAATTTCACTATTCTTAGGGTTCCGCCACAAGGTATCACGCCTATTTTAATTAACGTAATTTCAGTGGACTCTTTTGGCAGAGAGATAAATACTAGAGTAAATGATGGCTCTGTCAGATTTCTCGGAATTCCTACCCATTCTGTAACCATATTAAACGGCGGCGAGGGCGCGAGGGCCACTCCCGTTTTATCAGCAGAAGGCTGGCCTGTCAACCTTAGTGCCGGCACCCGCTTTGGTTATGTTTTTGCGGGCTGGACTACAGAAACACCGGACGTAACTATTATAAATCCGTCATATGCCAACGGTGCATACTTCATTATGCCGGGCAGAAATGTTACTGTAACCGCAAACTGGGAGGCAATACCACCCCCCAATTTGGTCCAAGTCTCGGCCCCGCATGTAATTGCGTCCGTAGGGAGTTATATAGACATCCCAATCACGCTGGATTATAACTACGCGGGCTTGAGTTCTATGAGTATAAGTATTGCCTACGATTCGGCAGCGTTGCAGAGGGTTGATATTGCATCCCTTGACATTTTTAATATGTTCCCGATTCAACCGCCTTTAGGAGTTAACCCCTTCCCAATAATGTTGTTTTTGACACCTCCAAATTCCGTTACAAACGCTACGGGCGATATTGCTTCCATACGTTTCAATGTTTTGGATGATGCACCCTTAGGCGTCACACCTGTTTTATTCAGCGTAGCCAGCGCGTACAGGTTTGATGCCAGTTTTGTTCCCATAGATGTTTTAACAATCGACGGCTCGGTTGAAATTATTGAAATCATAACCCATCCGATAATCATAGAAAACGGAGGGGAGGGTGCAGAGGCAAGCCCCAATCCGGCTGAAGAAGGTGCGACAGTAGTACTTTATGCCGGCACTCCGCCTACAGGTTATGTTTTTGTGGGCTGGACTACAGAAACGCCTGGCGTAACCATCATTGACCCGACGAACCCCAATGGTGCATCATTCCAGATGCCGGACGGGCCTGTTACGATAACCGCCAATTGGGAGCGTCCGGTCACGGTTAGGGTATCCGCTTCACATTCCCTGGCACAAAGGGGAAGGTACGCATATGTAGTCATAAGCTTGGATGAAAACCAAGGCTTAAACATTATGAGCCTCAGCCTTAGTTATGATTCGGCAATACTAACAAGGGACAGCGTTACACCAGATTCTCTTATGACAATGATGCCAATACTGCCGGGTGCAAACCCCTTTACAATGGGCTTTATGTTTCCACCTCCGGAAGCCTCGACTGAAACAGGCAATTTGGCAACCATCAGGTTCAGAATAAATCATGAGGCCCCCCTGGGTGCCACGCCTATAGAGTTAAGTGTAGTTAGTGCTTATAGGATTGACGGTTTGCCTGTTCCGGTAAATGCCGTAGCTACCGACGGTTCGGTTTATGTCACACTTATGTTTGGTGATGTTAACGGGGACGGCATTATAACTCAGGAAGATGTTGATTTGCTTTGGATGTATTTATTAGGGTTTCCGGTTGACTTTAATCGGGAAGCGGCAGATGTCAATGGGGACGGTATTATAACCCTCGCGGACATACTCCTGATTATGATGTATCTTAACGGAGACTTGGATATATTAGAGCCTCAGTCTCAATCCGGTGTGATACTAATGCGCCATATGCCAATGCATTTACCGATGCTTATGCACGAAATTAGTACGGATGAGATGACCGAGTATATTGACGTGGTGGTAAACATAGGCGCGAACGAGGGTATCAGCGCGCTAAGCCTTGTTCTTAATTATGATGCGTCAATATTGCAAAGAGTAACCATTTCACCTGCTGACCTTATGGTTATGCCGTTGCAGCCCCCGTCCAACAATGGTTCCGCCACACTAAGCTTTATGACAGAGTCATTAGGCGTTACAACCGATACGGGCAATCTTGCTGCAATCCGGTTTAGGGTTCTTAACAATGAAGCTCTTGAAACAGCTATTACATTACAAGTAACCGGCGCGTATAAAATTGATGGATTTATTCCTGTTCCGGTAAATTCTCTGGGACTTGAGATTTACGTTATCTAATTTTGGGAGTAGCTTTGACATGGAAACACGTCTGTTGTTTAAAAACATATCAACACCGGCAATTTTGTTGGACTTGGATGTTTTTGAGCGGAATTTGCGAAGGTTTCATTCGATGGCTTGCCGTAATCGCAAGGAAATTTGGCCGATGACCAAAACGCACAAGTCCACACAAATCGCCAAGTGGCAGCAAAAGTGCGGCGCGGCGGGCTTTCTGTGTGGCACACTGGACGAATGCGAAGCCCTTGCGCGTGACATAAAAGATGTAAGCATAATGTATGCCTACCCCGTGGCGAGCGCGACAAATGCGCGCCGTGTTGTGGAGCTGTCCCAAAAGTGCAATTTTTATATACGCTTGGACAGCCCACAACAAGCCGGGATTTTAAACAATGTCGCAAAAGACGTGGAGATAAACTACACGGTTATTATAAATTCCGGGCTTAATCGTTTTGGCATCAGCCCACGGGACATTAAAAGCTTTATGGAGGAAATGTCCGGTTTTGGAAATTTAAGATTTAAGGGAATTTCAACCCATCCCGGCCATGTGTATAAAATGACGGAAGCCGTCAAAGATGTGGCGTGTCAAGAAGCCGGCGCAATGGCGGAAGCCCGCAAGCAGCTATTAAAAATAGGTGTGCTGCCCGAAATCGTGACCTCGGGCAGCACACCTACATTTGAATATATTGTTGATAATGAAATAATTAGCATTTTGCATCCGGGGAACTATGTTTTTATGGACAATATCCAAGTACGGCTTGGTTGCGCAAAAACCGAGGACTGCGCCCTGACAATTCTTGCGACGGTAATTGCAGCCAACCACGGAGAATTCATAATTGACGCGGGCTCAAAATGCTTTGGTGAGCAAGCGGTTCACGGCAGCTCCGCAATCGAGGGTCACGGTTATGTGAAAAATCACCCGTCGCTTATTATCCACAGCCTTTCGGAGGAAGTGGGCAAAATCAAGGCCTCAGCCGCGTCGCCTAGCCTCCAAATCGGCGATATAATCGAAATAATTCCCAATCATTCCTGCTCTGTGGCCAACATGTTCAGCCATTACATAGGCGTTAGAAAAGGCGTCGTTGACGACGCCTTTCCGATTATACCGGTTGATATCCGGTGCAATTTACAACATCCGAAACTATTATGAAAACAGCCTCCGCACCTCTTCCTCGGTAAGTAAATTGATAAAGCTGCCGCCCTCGGTGATTACGGAGTCGATGAGGCCGCGCTTTTTTTCTTGCAGGGCCATAATTTTCTCCTCGATGGAATCTTTTGCGACGATGTTAAATACCTGCACGGCCTTTTTCTGGCCGTAACGGTGGGCGCGGTCGGCGGCCTGGTCCATTACGGAGGGGTTCCACCACGGGTCGTAATGGATTACTACATCCGCGCCGGTAAGATTAAGCCCTGTGCCGCCGGCTTTTAGCGAAATCAAAAAGAGGTCTTTTTCTCCGTTGTTAAAGCGTTTGGTCATTTCCAAACGTTCCTTGGCCTTTGTCGCGCCGTCGAGGTAGAAATAGGTGGCGGGTCTGCCGCGCCGGGTGGTGATTTCGGCGGACTGAAAGGCTTCTTGTATGAGCGAGAGCATTCCCGTAAATTGTGAAAACAATAAGACCCTGTGGCCGGAATCCAGTGCCAGCTGGATTGTTTCAAGGGTGAGGGCAAGCTTCCCGCTGCCGCCGTTGTATTTTTCCAAAAAAAGCGCGGGGTGGCAACAGATTTGCCGCAAGCGTGTAAGCTGCGCCAGAATACGCATCCGGTTGTCGGCAAAAGAGTTATTGGCCACGATGTCGTCAAACGCGCCGATAGCCTCCAATAAATTCGCCTGATAAATTTTCTTCTGCTCGTGGGTGAGCTCCGCGGGCAAAGTCGTCTCGGTTTTTTCGGGCAATTCTTTAAGTACATTCTCCTTGATGCGGCGAAGCACAAAGGGCGCGATTTGTTGACGCAGCTTAGCCGCCGCGCCGGAATCGCTGTGCTTTATAATTGGCTGCTCGTATACCCGGCCGAACTTATGCGCCGTGTATAAATATCCCGGCATGATAAAATCAAAAATCGACCACAATTCCGTCAAAGTGTTCTCAATGGGTGTGCCCGTCAGTGCGAAGCGTACACGGCCCCTTAATCCTTTGATGCTCTTGGCTGCCTGGGTTCCGGGATTTTTGATGTTTTGCGCCTCGTCGGCGATTATATAGGCAAATTCCATGTTTTTGTAAAAATCAGAGTCGCGTTTGAGCATGTCATATGTCGTGATAAAAATATCTATGTTGGGGGTTTTAAGAAGCTCCCGCCGCTTTTCCGGCAAACCGGAAATTACTTGAGTCGTAAGCTGGGGCGCGAATTTTTTAATTTCATTTTCCCAATTGTACAAAAGGGAGGTCGGCGCGACTACAATCGACTGCGCGCCGTTTTTGCGTTCGCTGGCCAACAAAGCGATGACTTGCAGAGTTTTCCCCAGCCCCATATCATCGGCTAAAATTCCGCCGAAGCCGTAGTGCGACAAGGTTTTAAGCCAGCTAAAGCCAGTTTTTTGATATTCGCGCAGTACAGTTACAAGCCCCTTTGACAATTTGAAGCCCAAGGAGGCGTTATTTTGAAAATGCGTCAGCAGATTTTCGAAGGATGAGTCACGCTTTAGTGCGTGGGTTGCGGCCAATGCTTCCGAGCGGGTCAGTTCATCTACATACAGTGCGCGATAGGCCGGAAGTATCAGGGATTTCCCCTTCACTTCCTTACGGGTAACATCCAGTGCTTCCAAAAAACCTGCGGCAGCGATTATATTTTCGTCGTTTAATGTTAAAAACCGGCCGTCCTTTAGTCGGAAGAATTTTTTGCGGGTGCGGTATGATTCCAAAGCTTCCAGCAGCTCGCCTATGTCGTATCCTGAATCCTCCAGTGATACTTTTAGCAAATCCCCCGTCAGCCTTAGTCCAATTTTGGGAGACACAGCGCGGGCGGTCTTTTTTTGCAAATCCTCACTTACAAGCACATCTGCGCAATCCCTAAGGGCTTCTATTCCCGAGGGCAAGCCCCCGTCGTGATGCAAAAATGAGTAAATCAAATCGTTTCCGCTTAGACGAAAAATCCCCTTATCCGCGTAAAAACCCAACGAGGCCAAACGGCGGCGCAAGGTATATTCCGCTACAATATCGCGGATAATCACAACACAATCGTCGGAAAAATCATTAGAAAGCGCGTCGATTACCAAGTCATCATAATGATATTCAAGCCGCCCGGTAATGTCCTTGCCCTCGGTATCGAAGTACATTTTTGCCAGCATAGCGGTAATGTCCCCTGTGGGAATTTCCCCAGCCTCGGACTCTATAGCACCCATTTTTGCGAATTGGGGCAGAATTATTGTCAAAAATCGCTTTTGGTCGTTTCCGCTGATTAAAATTTCGCGAGTATTGGTGTCGTCAATGGCCTTTAAAAACGAGCTTAACAATAATCCGTCGGCCTTTGGCAAGCGATAAAGGCCAACATCGGTCAGAATATAATGAGATGTGTAGCCCATCAGCGTCCTGTGGGGGAAGGGCGCGGCTTCAATAACTGTTCCGGTGGGCAGATGGCGCACTTTCAGATTGCATGGAGGGTATCCGTCTATGAGCTTAACCTGCCGGCCAAACTCGGAAACGCATTCCAGTGTTTGCCCGTTTAAAATCTCAAAAAAAGAATCCATATTGCGCTGAGCCAGGTACAACTCTCGTGTTATGAGCAGATGATGGGTAAATTGAAACTGACGGCTGAGACGCTTGCTTATTTCAACGTGCATGTCGTCTTCTGCGGAAATAAAATCAATTAATTTCTGCGAGGCTTCGTTAAACATTTCGCGGCGGTGGGCGAAGGTCAGCCCCTGTCCGTAGGAGACGGTTTCGCCTGACCGAATGCTTTTTACAAAGCTGGAAATGCTTTTTACAACGTACATACGCCTATAACCCACGGTAAAGGTCAGGTAAATTCCTCTTTGACCGTTGACATGGATTATAGGCGCGAGTTTTAACAAAGGGCCCCGAGCGGCCGCAGGCGGCATTTCCAAGGTTTCGTCGATGCCGTCATAAATAATTTTTTCCAGATTATTGGTAAGCTCGTGAGCATGGCGGCGCATTTTCTCGGCGGAGAACATGCGGGCGTGGCCTTCCATGTGGGCAAACAGAACCGCAACAACGTGTTTACACGCCCCGCGCCAGATGCTGTGGCTTTCACAGGAACACGAATAGCTGGACAACGCACTGATATTGTCCAGCTTAAGTGACACTTCATAGTTTTTATAATTTCCCTCAACAGTAGCGCGAACTGTTGTTTCTCCGTCAGCACCTTCTACCGCATTAAATGACAGCAGTTTTCCATCTCTATAATATCTCTCGCCACGTTCGTAGACATCGGCATTTGAGCTAAGGTTTAAAATTGTTCCCTTGGTGATGGCAGCAGTTTGCATTGCAGGCATCCGAGACCCCCCAAAGGTTAGAGAATGTGCTTGTCAAGAATTGTTACAAGATTAGCTATTTCCGGCTTAGAGATATTGGCCACGGCACCGAGGCTTTCGCCTATTTCGCGCATGTCGTCGGTGATGAGGGAAGAGAATACGATTACCGGCAGCTTGTTGAAATACGGGTCATCCTTAGCCAGCTTCAGAAGCCTGTGTCCGTCCATCAGTGGCATTTCTATGTCGGTTATTATAGCGCATACATGATTTTCGATTGGGTCTCCGGATTCCTTGTATTCTTGAAGCAGATTCCACGCTTCTTGGCCATTCGATGCGCAAATGATATTCACGTACCCGGCTTTTTCCAAGGAAGACAAAATCAGCCTCTCCAAAAGCGGAGAATCCTCGGCAATAAGTATCGGCTTTGTAGAGCGGCTTCTTTCGCCCAGCCTGTCTATGTCGCTTGGCGAGAAGCCCATGTGGGGGCTGATGTCGAACAGAATTTTTTCGAAGTCTATAATGGTAATCAGCTTGTCGCCTTGTTTTGCGACACCTGTGGCCATCCCGTCCTCGCCACCGTAAATGGTAGCGTCCGGTTTTTCGATATTCGACATTGCCACTTTGTTAATAGCCTCAACACCATGCACATGAAATGCTGTCTTGAGATTGTTGATTTGGGTAATAATAAAGATGTCTCGTTCCTCGTCGGGCGACGGGGGCAATCCCATATAGGCCGCCAGATTTATTACCGTCATGGTGTCTGTACGGGGGCGGATGATTCCCTCTACGAAGGGATTCGAGTTGGGCATGGGCGTAATCGGATACTGGCTGTACTTCATAATTTCGTTGACCTTGGCCACGTTTATGCCAAAATGCCCGCCTGCGACCACAAATTCCATTAACTGGAGAGTTTGCTCGCTTTCCATGTGTGCCGTTGCTCGTTTGCTACCAACCATGGTTGTACCTCCTATGTTCATTCTAAATATCATTATAACACAAGACTATTCTATCACCAATTACAAAAAAAGAAAATAGGCAATGTGACAAAGTCTAAGAATTATGTTAAATTTAATGGCGATTTCCTGTGAGAGGTGTTTTTTATGTGTGGATTTTGTGGGTTTTCCGGCCAAAACCCTGAGGCGGAAGTCGTTATAAACAAAATGCTTGATAAAATTATACACCGCGGGCCGGATTCAGCCGGGGTTTATCTGGGCGAGGAGATGACTCTTGGCTTTAGGCGGCTGTCGATAATCGACTTGGAGAACGGCGCGCAGCCCATGTATAACGAAACCGGAAGTCTGGTGTTGGTTTTTAACGGCGAAATTTATAATCACAAAGAGCTTCGTGCCTTACTGGAAGAAAAAGGCCACTATTTTACTACCTCCACCGACGCAGAAGTTTTACTGCATCTATATGAAGAGCACGGAACGGGAATGTTAAATCATTTGCGCGGAATGTTTGCTTTTGCCATATACGATATGGAGGCGGACAAGCTTTTTTGTGCCCGTGACCCCTTTGGCATAAAACCGTTTTACTATACACGAACGGAAAAGGGACTGATTTTCGGCTCGGAGATAAAATCCTTCACTGTACACCCGGGGTTTACTCCCATGGTGAACCCGGAGGCATTGGCGCAGTATTTAACATTTCAATATTCCGTACTTACCGAGACATTTTTTAAGGGCGTTTATAAATTGCCGCCGGGGCATCATCTAACCTTGGAAAACGGAGATTTGGCCGTGGCACGATATCATTCCCACATTTTCTCCCCGGCCGAAATGAGCCTTGATGACGCGGCAGAGCAAATCGACGTCACCATTGGCGAATCCATTTTCAAGCACATGGCCAGCGATGTGGAGGTTGGTTCTTTTTTGTCCGGCGGAGTGGATTCAAGCTACACAGTTGCCCGGTTTGGCGGAAAAAAAACCTTTACCGTGGGCTTTGATTATGAAAATTACAATGAAATTGAATATGCCAAAAGCTTATCGGAGCAAATCGGCGCGGAAAATTTTTCAAAAATCATTACTACCGATGAGTTCTGGGAAAGCCTGTCAAAGGTGCAGTATCACATGGACGAGCCCTTGGCAGACCCCGCCGCCGTGGCGTTGTATTTCGTCAGCCGCGAGGCCGCCAAGCATGTAAAGGCTGTGCTTTCCGGCGAGGGCGCGGACGAGCTTTTTGGCGGTTATAACATTTACAAAGAGCCTCTTAGTCTAAAATGGTACGCAAAGCTACCCCTTTCCCTGCGGGAGTGGCTGGCGAGCTTGGCAAAAAAATTGCCCGTGGGCACAAAAGGCCGAGGCTTTCTTTTGCGCGGAGCAAAAACCGTAGAGGAGCGTTATATCGGTGGCGCGTATATTTTTGCCCCGGAAGAACGGGCGAAAATTTTAAAATTTGAGGCGATTCAAGAGCCCATGGACATTACCCGTCCGTTTTACGCCCAAGTCAAGCACGAGGACGATATTACAAAAATGCAATACTTGGATATTCACCTGTGGCTGGCGGGAGATATTCTGCTAAAGGCCGACAAGATGAGCATGGCTCATTGCCTTGAGGTGCGCGTGCCCTTCCTCGACCGTGAGGTTTTCCGCGTGGCCTCGCGGCTTCTGACAAAACACCGCGTCAGCAAAAAGGGTACAAAGCTGGCATTCAGAAAGGCCGCCGCCGCGCATCTGCCCCAAGATGTTGCCGACAGGCGCAAGCTGGGTTTTCCTGTGCCTATCCGTATTTGGCTGCGGGAGGAAAAATATTACAACGTTGTGAAAACACATTTCACCAGCAGCGTCGCGTCGCGGTATTTTAACATCGAAGCCTTGTTGGCTCTGCTGGACGAGCATTACAGCGGCAAACAGGACAACAGCCGCAAAATCTGGACGGTCTTCATGTTCCTGCTGTGGCATTCGGAATATTTTCTGGGTGAAAGCGCGTGACATATAAAAGCCTTTCCCCGGCCGATACGGAAAAGCTGGGGTTTGAATTTGGCCAAAACGCCAAGTCGGGCGATATTTTCTGCCTTAGCGGCGAGCTCGGCGCGGGCAAGACAGTTTTTGCCCAAGGCTTGGCGCGGGGGCTCGGATATCCCGGGCGAGTCACCAGCCCCACCTTCACTTTGATGAATATATATGAAAGCGGCCGTTTGCCCTTTTATCATTTTGATTTATACCGTATGGAAAACGGGCTTACCGACCTGGAAAGCACCGGCTGCGAGGATTTTTTATACGCTGGCGGGGTTTCCTTGGTGGAATGGCCCGAGCGCGCGGAGGGTTTTTTTGGCAACGATGTGACTTGGGTTGAGATTCGCGCCACCGCAGACGCCGCAGCAGACCATAGAGAAATTTCCATCAATCGAGCCAACGGCTATACCGCAGAAACGGGAGAAATATGAAAATTTTAGCAATTGACACATCAGGACAACATTCTACCGCCGCCATTGTTAGCCAGTACATAACGATTGGCGAGATTTTTTTAAACGCCCGCACCGAAAGTCTTTCCGGCACCACATGGACGCATTCGGAGATTTTAATGCCGGGTATTGACCGGCTTTTAGCATTAACGGGGCTTATGCCGCAGGATATCAATTATACAGCCTATACAAACGGCCCGGGCTCGTTTACGGGGCTTAGGATTGGAGCGTCCGCGGCACTTGGAATGGCAAAAGCACTGAATATACAAGCCGTACCTGTTCCTACACTGGACGCTTTAGCATACAATGTTTTAGGCGTGGGGGGAGGCGGACTTGTTGTGCCCATGCTGGACGCGCGGCGAGGGCAGGTTTACACGGCGGTGTACACGCGGTCTTTGGACGGAAGCATCAGCAAAGCATCGGAGTACATGGCTGTATCCATCGGGGAAATGACTGACTATTTGCTCAGTGAGCATATAGTCAGCAAGAGAAGGCTTGGCGAGAATATCCTCTTCCTAGGCGGCGGTGCGGACGCCAACTCCGAAGCTATCCGAAGCACCTTCCCCTATTCCCAATTAGCCCCGTCCAATAATAATAGTCTCCGAGCCGCCTCCGTAGGGCTGTACGCAGCGGAGAAAATAAATTTCGGCTACGAATTTTCAAATCAAGCGGATATCATATATGTACGTGCACCTCAGGCCGTACGGCAGCAGGGCCGTCAACAATGATATCTGATGTCAGGTCAAATTTCCGCCCAGGAAAATCTCTTGCCGTTATCGTTCAAGCCACGCCGCAACACGCCGCCGCAATCCACGCAATCGAAAACGAGGCCTTTTCCGACCCATGGTCAAAAAGCTCGATTTTATATGAAATAAACGAACCGGGCTCCGTTTTCCTGGTGGCGGTAAACGAAAACCAAAACGCAATCGGCTATGCCTCCATGCGGCATGTTCTTGATGAGGGACATATCAGCAATATAGCGGTTTCAGCCTCGTATAAAAACCAAGGCGTCGGCTCTCTGCTGATGGAAAGCCTAGTAAACGAAGCCCGCCGCTTGAAAATAACCGCTTTGACCCTGGAAGTACGGGAAAGCAACAAAGCTGCCATCTCGCTGTATAAAAAGTACGGTTTCGTACAAAAAGGCGTAAGGCGTGATTTTTATTCATATCCTAACGAAGACGGAATAGTCATGTGGAAGGAACATTTAATATGACTCGTGAGCTAACCTGGCAAGAACTAAAATATTTCGCGAAGCCGCAAAGAATAGACGCCGCAGAAAGCCGGACTTTAGAGCTAATCGGCCAAGACCGTGCGTCGGAAGCCCTAAAATTTGGACTGCAAATGAAGGACAAAGGTTATCACATTTATGTCTGCGGGGCCACGGGCACCGGACGGACGACCTTTGCACGGGAATACGCACAGGAAAAGGCCTCCGCCGAGGCGGTTCCGCCGGATTTATGCTATGTATATAATTTCCAAAATCCCAAATGCCCGAAGCTTCTGAGGGTTCCGGCAGGCACGGGCAAGCGTCTGCAAGAGGATATGAACGAACTGATATCCCGCCTGAGCGCGGAACTTCCGCGTACCTTTGCGGACAAGGAATATGAGAACAAAAAGAACGAAATCGTAAAAATTTTAAAACTAAAGCAAGATGAAATTATAAAGGAAATGTCCGAAGAGGCCCGCAAGCATGATTTTGAGGTGAAGAACTCCAACAGCGGCATATTTTTTATGCCCATCGTGGAGGGCGAGGTCATTACCGAAGAGCAATTTGAGTCCCTGTCCCAAGAGCAAAAGGACACCATCACAAAAAAATCCGAAACAATTCAAATCCGCGCTGCCGAAGCTTTGCGTGAAATTAAGGACCACGAAAAAATAACAAAAAAAGAAGTGGATGAGCTGGACTACTCCGTCGGATTGTTTCTGGTGGGTCATCACATGAACGATATAATGGAAGCTTTCGCAAACGAGCCCGCTTTACTGGAGTACCTAAAAGCCGTCAAGGAAGATATTTTGGAGAACATGTCCGACTTTATCACAGAGGAATCCGAAGACGAAGAGGCCATGCAGGCCATCATGCCATGGTACAACAAAAAAAGCACCGAGGACAATTTGACAAAGTACAAAGTCAATTTAATAACCGACAACAGTCATCTTACCGGCGCGCCCGTAATCGTTGACTACAACCCGACCTACACCCATCTTGTGGGCGAAGTGGAATACGACAACGAATACGGCAACCTTTCCACAGACTTTATGAAGATAAAGCCGGGGCTTCTGCACAAGGCCAACGGTGGATATTTGATATTGCAGGCACAGGATATTTTGGGCAGCCCCCATGCATGGGAAACCCTTCGCCGTAGCTTAATCACCGAAGAGATTATCACCGAGCCCTTGCGCGAATACACCACAGGAGTGGCCGTAAGCAGCATCAAACCCGAGCCGATTCCGCTTAATATAAAAATTATAATCATAGGCGGGGGCTTCTACTATGACGTCCTTTACAATTACGATGATTACTTTGAAAAGCTTTTTAGGATTCGTGTGGATTTCGACTACGAAATGCGCCTGAATGACCAAAACATGGCGGAAGTCGTAAAATTCATAAGCCGCTATACCCGGGAGGAAAACGCGCTGCCCTTTGATTCCAAGGCAGTAGGCCGCGTAATTGAGTACGCCACACGCTTGGCCGAACGCCAAGACCGCCTGACCACGCGGTTTAATTATCTGTCTGAAATCTTGGCGGAGGCGGTGGCATGGACAAAAATGGACAACGCCCAAACCGTTACCGCCGAATATGTACAAAAGGCCATCTCTAAACGGGAATACCGACTTAATATGTACGAGGAAAAGCTCTCCGAAATGATAGAGGAAGACACCGTCATGATTTCAACGGACGGCGCGAAAGTCGGCCAAATTAACGGTTTGGCCGTAATCGACACCGGCGACCATGTTTTTGCTAAACCCTCGCGAATCACCGCCACGGCCTACATGGGTAAGGCCGGCATCGTAAACATTGAAAAAGAAGCCGAAATGTCCGGCTCCATTCACGATAAGGGCGTTCAGGTGATGATAGGATATCTCGGGCAGACTTACGCTCAAGATTTCCCGTTATCCTTAAGCTGCCGCATCTGCTTTGAGCAAAATTACAGCGGCATTGACGGCGACAGCGCGTCGTCAACTGAATTGTACGCAGTCCTCTCCGCATTGACCGGCCTGCCCATCCGTCAGGACATCGCCATCACCGGCAGCATGAACCAGCACGGCGAAATCCAACCCATAGGCGGCGCGACCTACAAAATCGAGGGCTTTTTCGACCTGTGCAGCAAACGCGGCCTCACGGGCAACCAGGGTGTAATCATCCCAACCCGCAATATCCGTGATTTAGTCCTAAAAGACGAAGTCGTCAAAGCCGTAAAAGCCGGGAAATTTCACATCTATCCCATTTCCCACATCGACGAAGGCATGGAAATCCTTATGCAGCTCCCGGCGGGAAGCTACCCCTACCCTGCCAACACCGTCCACGGAAAGGTTTTTAGAAAACTACGGTCATTTCACCGGAAGGTCATGAAGGACTTATAACACTGCGGTGAAACCAAGTGTCCCCGTGCGGCCACCCTCTTTACCAACATCCTTGGCCCGCTCCCTTTGAAAAATCTTTGATTTTTCGTGCCTGTAAGTTTGATTTCCCTGTTTATAGTGAATGAACCATCATTAAAACTAGGGAGATGAGCAGATGAGAACGAGAGCAACGAGAGTAAGAAGAGGCGGAAACCGTGTTTTTGGCGGGATTTTATTAATTTTGACGGTTGTGGTATTGCTGTTTGGAGCCGCTATGTATATTATTGGCATTATCGCCTCGGCGGAAGGATATCCTATTGAATTCGAGTATCCGGCGGAAAATCCGGAACCGGTTGAGGTAACAATCCGTCAGCCGGAGTCCGAAATCATGCCGGAGATTTTTTTAAACAGCACAAACGCGATTTTAATAGATTTGGAAAGCGGCGAGATTTTGCTTTACCGGAACGGGACGGATAGAATATATCCCGCTTCATTGGTTAAGATGATGACAGCCCTTGTTGCCATCGAAAACATTGGCAGCATAAATGAACCGGTGTTGTTAAGGGAAGGGATATTCCCGCCTATTCACGACGCAAACGCAACAACGGCAGGGTTTTTGCCGGGTGAAACCGTTCGCGCTATTGATTTGCTGTTCGGCCTGCTGCTGCCATCGGGTGCCGAGTGTGCCATAGGGCTGGCGGAGCATGTGGCAGGTACCGAGCAAGGTTTTGTCGCTCTGATGAACGAAAAAGCAAAAGAAATCGGCATGAATGACACAAGCTTTACCAACACAACGGGACTACATGACAGCCGCCAATATTCCACGGTCAGGGATATGGCGGTTTTGCTGAAATACGCTCTTGAAAACGAAACCTTTGAGCGGATTATAACCGCCTCACGCCACTCTACCGCAGACACAAGCGGTCGCCCGGGTGGAATTACATTTCACAGTACGTTATTTTCCCGAATGTATAGCCCGGAATTTCCCGGTGGTGCGATTTTGGGCGGCAGAACGGGATTTACAAGTCAGGCTGGACAAAACCTCGCAAGCTTCGCGCTAATTAACGGAAGGACTTACATCCTCGTAACATCGGGGGCATTTGGCAACCATTTTGCGCAAGCTCTGCACATTGATGATGCCTTTAGCATTTATGAAACTATCGGTACGAAGGAGTCATAGAATAAGTTATGGACTATAGGATTTTGATTTGCGACGACGACGAGGATATCCTAAACGCCCTTGAAATTTATTTGCGGCAAGAGGGTTATGGAGTTATCAAAGCAACCAACGGAGGCGAGGCGATTCAGGCCGCCGGGAACGCGCACTTGGTTCTGCTTGATGTGATGATGCCCGTGACGGACGGTATTCGCGCCGCGGTAAAAATCCGTGAGTTTTCCAATGTGCCGATTATCTTTCTTTCGGCCAAGTCCGAGGACACAGACCGCATTTTAGGCCTAAACATGGGAGGGGACGATTATATCACCAAACCCTTTAACCCCGTGGAGCTGCTGGCCAGGGTAAAAGCCGCCCTGCGCCGGTACGCGCGTTTGGGCGGCATGAAAGAAACCTCCGAAAAAGGCATGTATCAAACAGGCGGCCTTGTGATGGACGATAATAAAAAACGTGTCGTTGTGGACGGCGAAGAGGTTAATCTTACCGCCTTGGAATACAATATCCTTCATCTGCTTATATCGAACATGGACAAGGTATTTACTTCCGGGCAAATATATGAGTCGGTCTGGAATGAGCCGGCTTTTCATGTGTCCAAAACCATCAGTGTCCATATCCGGCATATCCGCGAAAAAATCGAAATCAACCCCAAGGAGCCGCGATATCTGAAGGTGGTCTACGGCTTGGGTTATAAGGTGGTAAATGTAAAATGAAAAAAACGCTGCTTACCGCCGTTAAAATAATCTCCGTTCCCCTTGGCTTTTTTGGGGCATTGTCTTTTGTACGCTCAATAAGCTCTGGATTTAATTGGTACGCTAACCGCGTATACGGTAATTGGTTCAATTTTGGGACTGAGCTTTCCCTTATATGGCTTGCCCTTTGCTTGGGGCTTTTTGCATTGGCGGTCTGGCACACGGGGACTCCAAAATTACAGCTTCCCCACCACAGATTTGACTTTTCCGTAATCGTTCTCCTATGCGGTGCCGGGGTTTATATGTGCGCGTCCATGCTGCGTGGCCTGCATCCGGAAATAATATTTTTTACTGCCATTAGAACCACAATGATTATGTTTCCTGTGATTGCCTATCTTCTTGCTGTGTTTGTTTTTGGAGAGCTGCTGGCCAGACTACGTGACAAACAGCTATTATTTACCTTGTACTGGCTCGGTTTTTTCAAAGCCTATCCCCCTTGGCGGCCGGTGGGCTTCTTTGCCGTGTTGCTGCTTGCCAGCCAGCTGTATTTATTGATATTCCCCCTTCGTGTGCCCACGCTTTTTGCGATTTGTGTTCTCACTTATTTCGCGGCGTTTCTGCAAAACCTTTCAAAGGAGTATGCCAAGGCCAATGAGGAAAAAATTCGTGCCGAGCGGTTCAAAAGCGAACTGATTACCAATGTGTCACATGACATCAAAACGCCCCTGACCTCAATTATAAACTATGTGGATTTATTAAAAAACACGGTCATCCAAGGACAGGCTGCCGATTATATCCGGGTTTTGGACAGAAAGTCCACCCGACTAAAAATCCTGATTGACGATTTAATAGAAGCCTCCAAGGCCGGAACAGGAAATTTGCGGGTGGACAAGCAAGAAATCAATTTGTCAGAGCTTGTGGGCCAAGTGGCGGGGGAATTCGAGGACAGCTTTGTCTGCAAAGAATTGACTTTAGTTTTGCGACAGCCGGATGAGCCCGTATTTGCTTACTCGGACAGCCGCCACCTATACCGCGCCTTGGAAAATCTATTCTCAAACGCGGCAAAATACGCCCTCGGAGGCACCCGCGTATTTGCGGAAATTACCCGGATTGACGACAAAACATGTTTTATTTTGCAAAACACCTCGGAAAGGCCCGTCAGCCTGTCCGACGGGGAGGCAACGGAGCAGTTTATGCGCGGCGACAAGTCCCGCCAAACGGACGGCAGCGGCCTCGGGCTTTATATCACCAAAAGCTTAATCGAGCTAATGGGCGGAAATCTCGTGATTAACATAAGCGGCGATTTATTCAGAGTGGACGTATTCTTATGAAACAGTATTTTGTAATGAATTGCGTGGTATTATGGTTATACAAATAAAGGAGTGACTCACAATGATGATGGACTCGAGAAAGAAAATTATTTTTAATCTTGTTGGATTAATAATTGTTGGTGTGCTTACGATTATAGCGTGGCAATCCTCGGCACGGTTTAACGAGCCCGTTGTGGCGGGGGCGGTACAGGACGAAGCACAAAACGAACATGAACAGTCCAACGGAAATGATACGGACACACCGGATGAATCGGAAGAGATTCAAACCCTGGCGGACTTGTTTCATACGGCGGAGCTTCGCGAAGGGGATTTAAAGGACGCCCTGCGTGAGGTTATCGCCGAAGAATTCGGCCAGGATTTTGTGGATTACTATGGGGCTTTTAATGCGGGCGCGAGAACTATTTCCCAGCGTATTACAGGGCTGATTCCGCGATTTGTTTACCCCGGCAATTTCGGCGGGATGTACTATTCGGATAATATGGCATTTTTGAATATTCAGTTTGTGGGCTCTGCGGATTTTAACGAGAATTCTGCCGCCTTTATCGCCCGTTTGCTTAACGCGCCGGAGATAAGGCTCCATCTGGTGGAGTTTGCCCACCGGGATTTATCGCGGACAATGAGCACCATTAACAACGTCATGCGCGACGGCGGCGTGGCGGGCATTTCCATAACAAGCGCGTGGGTTGACACGATTAATAACCTCGTTGTCGTAAGCCTGATGGACTACAGCGAGGAGGAAATCGCCGCTTTCCGCCGGGAAATTATCGACCACCCGGCCATCGTTTTTCACAATACCCGCGGAGAAGAGCAGAGGGTTTTAAGCGCGCCGCTTCGTAGTCATCCCGCCTTAGACAACAACGTGACCATGGAAGTAACCGAACATGGGGAAAACCGCATTACCGTCACTATTTTTAACGACACAGACTATGAACTGATAGCAGGCTCTAGTTTTATCGTGGAATCCTTCGACGGCGAAAATTGGTGGGTTGTCCCTGGGAATTACATTTTCACAAGCGAGGCTTGGCCGATTTTCCCCCGGGATTACACGCATTTCCCCAAAAATCTGGATTTTCATGTAGGCACGTTGCCGCCCGGGCATTACCGTATACGGAAGGATATATTTCGAAACATTGATATACCGCTTGATTTTTCAAACGACCTGCATGACCTAGTGGCGGAATTTAAAATCTAAAGTCCCGCTCCGGTGATAAAGGGCTTCCCTCAAAATGGGGGAAGTCTTTTTATATATGTCATCCAGTTGGGATACAGGCAAGGGATTTTCCCCAAAGCCGCATTCAATTGTAAAGCCGGGACGGTTAAAGGTGGCGATAAACCAGTCGCGGTATCCGGCGTGGGAGGATTCGTCGGGGACATCCTCCAAGCGATATCCGCTTACCTCGGCGAATTTTTTTGCCATCTCTTCCGCGCCGGGCGGGTCAAAATTCATATACCGCCAATAAATCTCCTCTCCCTGGGTGTGTAACGACAAAGTTAAGGCGAAATCGTTGATTTGAGTATATGCGGCCATGGCACAGCTTTCCGGCTCGGAGAGGGGCTTTAGCCCTACATAATCGCGGGGGCCGGGGACAGTGTATCCCTTGGCAAACTTAAAAGCCTTGGCCAAGTCCCATCCCGCCGGATAGTTGGAATTCAGGTCCACGCCGCAGGCATTGGCCTTCCAGCCCGGCTCGTTTTCTACCAAGTCCACTCCGTCGGGGTTTACGAGAGGTATGCAGTGTAAGGTAATCTTATCCCACAGCGCGGCCTGCGATTCATAGCTGCCGGCGCATTCTTCCAAAAACCGCATAAGAATCAGCGAGGTTATCCATTCGTTGGCGTGATGGGTGGCGTTTATCATAATTTCCCGTGGGCCGTGGCCGATGGTCAGCGCGTACAGCGGGCGTCCAAGGCGGCTTGTTCCGAAAATGGTCAAATCTATAAACGGGTACGTTTTGATAAGATTTGAAATTGCTTCGGCTAAACCTGCGGAGGTTAAAGGCTTATTTTCTATCATGAATATCATCCTAACTTGGTTTTTGCGGTTTCAATACTATTCTATGCTGTATGTCAGGGAAGATGTGAGACCCAAATCAAGGAATATTTCCCCCTTTTCGCACTATAATAGGTATAGACAATTCCATCGAGAATGGGTTCAGTCATCGCGCAAAAAACGCCGCCGACGCAGTCGCGGCTTGCGCTCGACTTCACCGTTCTCGATTGAAATTGCTATATAAGGGGTGATTTTTTTGGCGTTAAAATTAATCCTTGCAATAACGGCCACAGTAACCGGTTTATTAATACTGGCGTTTATTATAAGACCCTCCGCCGAAGAAGACAGAATTTACACGCATATTTACATACATGAAGTATCCGTGGGGGGGATGAGCAGGACGGAGGCAGAGGCGGCGTTAATGGAGCGGTTTCAGCCGGGGCTTGAGGCGCGGAAAATAAGCTACGCTGTAAACGGCGAGGTAAAGGCGGAGTTCACCTTTGCGGATTTCGGCGCGGCCTTTGATTTTGGCGAGCTGGTGGATTCCGCGTTGGAGTACAGCCATTTGCGCAATCTGCCCCGCCGGATAGCCCGTCTTTTAGGCCGCCCCCATGAGATAACCGACTCGCCGCACCTCATTTTCAACCCAGAGCGTATGGAGGATGTCATGGCGAAGCTGTCCAAGGCCCTTGATAAGACGCCCCGTAATGCGGCTTTCGCGGAAGAAAACGGATATTTGGTAGTGAAGGAAGAGCAGTCGGGGCACGGTGTTGACATTGAGGCCGCCGCTATTGCCACTCAAGAAATTTTAAGCACCCTCCAGGACGGTCTAATTGAGCTGACCATAAAAACAGTCCAGCCGCGCTACACCACAAGTGATTTCGAATTTACAAAATCAGTGCTGGGTTATTACGAAACACCCTATCTCCACGGAGAGGAGGACTCACGCACCCGCAATGTGCGCCGTGCTTCGCAAAGAATCCACAATCAGGTGCTGTATCCCGGAGAGACATTTTCCGCCGGGGCAACAATTGCCGCAAACGACCCAGCCAGCGGCTATGAAACGGCCATTGTCCTTGTTCGCGGTGAGCCGGTGGAGGACGTGGGCGGCGGGGTCTGTCAGGTTGTAACCACTCTGTACAACGCTGTTCTTCGCGCTGAGCTTGAGGTCGTGCAGCGGCACAACCATTCCGCAAGGGTAAGCTACGTAGACCTAGGCTTTGATGCAACCGTAGCCGGGGATTATTTCGATTTGAAATTTAAAAATAATACTCCACACCCGTTATTAATCGTAAGTCGCACGAAAAATGGAATCCTGCACGTGGGAATATATGGTTACGAGGCCCGCAACCCGGGGCGAAGCTTACGTTTCGCGGCGCGTCAGGTGGAGCTGATTCCCCCCGGGCCTTACCGGGAAGTGGTGGACCCCTCCGTTCCCCTTGGGGAAAAATTCGTAACATTGGAATCTCAAATGGGCTATCGCATAGAGCTTTATAAATATGTATACATGCACGGCCGGCGCGTGGAGGAAGTGAAAATAAACACTTCCGTATACAAACCTTTACAGGGGGTTATTGCCATAGGCGCGGGTTGATTGTATACTCTTCCCAAAGGAGGTATACCATGCTCGATTATGCCGAGGAAATCAAAAAAAGGGTCAAATTTATTCAGGATACAGTGGGGGCATCCAACGCAAAAGGTATTGTTTTTGCCAACAGCGGAGGCAAGGACGCCGCGCTTACGGGGATTTTATGCAAAATGGCCTGTGACAACACGGTTTCTCTAATTCTGCCATGCGGAGTTGAAAGAAGCTATAAATCCGACAGGACGGATGCGATGTCACTTTCGAAGCAGTACGATATAGCCACTCGTGGCATAGATTTGGCCGAAACCCAGGAGGCGTTTTTGCGCTCGGTAAATGCAGACACTCACATAACGCCAAGGGCTTTGGCAAATATCGCGCCGCGCTTGCGAATGATGGCCGTCTATGCGGTGGCCACAAGCGAGAACCGTTTAGTGGCTGGCACGGGCAACCGCAGCGAATACTATTTGGGTTATTTTACAAAATTCGGCGACGGAGGTTACGACTTTAACCCCATAGCCGACCTCACCGTCACAGAGGTATTAGACTTTCTGCGCTATCTTGGCGCGCCGGAAAATATTATAAATAAGCCGCCGTCGGCCGGACTGTACGAAGGGCAAACCGACGAGGCTGACTTGGGCATTACCTACGAGCGCATTGACAAGTATATAACCACGGGCGAGGCCACTTCAGAAGACAAAACCTTAATTGACCGCTATCACAACTCCACCGGGCACAAACGCAGGCTTCCCCTAATGTACGGACAGGATTAAATTAACAGCCATGCCGTTGTGGAAGGAGCATGTTAAATGGAAAACACTCCTACGGCCAAGAGGGGCGTAAGCACCTTGGCTAAGATTTTAATTGCCGCGGTTTTGATACTCGCGGCTGTTTTGGTTCAGATTTTTGTAATATCCGGGATGGGACAAGCCCGCGACATGCGAATGGAATACACGGGACACGGAGTCTCATATGACTTTGATGCCGGTGCGATGTTCCATTCCAATGACTCGCGGTTTTTTTATTTCGCCACCCGTGACGTCATCCGGCTGGTTCCCTCCAACGGAAATCCCGCCGCCTGGTCGGAGACATTCAGCTTTACCCGGCCGATAATGGCCTCCGCCGGAGATTTTGTAGCCATAGCCGACTATCGAGGCCGCCGCGTGTATGTGTTTAACGCCTCCGGGAGGGTGTTTCGGGCAGATGTCAGCTACCCGGTGCTCAGCTTTACGATAACAGACACCGGGCTTTTGACGACAATTTTAAGCTATGACACGGGTTTTGGTGTGAATATTTTCACCCAGCGGTATGACACCTATCCCGGCTTGTACTCATGGTCCGTACACGAATTCGACGGAATATATGTTCCCGTTTTGGCCGAGGTAAGCAGCGACGGGCAATATATCGCCATTGCCGTGGTGGATTTAAACGTTGTGCCCAACACAGAGGTTTTGCTTTTATATGTAAACGCCCGGGACGCTTGGGGCACAGACCGTGGGCTTTTCGCGACGGAACGCTTCGACGGACAGCTGGTGACGGCCATGCGATTCATGGACGGCAACCGGCTTATTGTGGCCGGCACCGAGGAAATCAGATGCTTCCAAGTAGGCCCGGGTCACGCTCAGATACGCGAGGTATGGGGGGGAGGGATTCAGCTGCACAACAGGCTCTCCCATATAGAATTCTACAACGGCTCACACTTCGCATTTGTTACAGATGACCGTTTCGTCGGCACGGACGAGGGCGACCCCGTGGGAACTGTACGTATTTTCAGCGTAAACGGAGTAGAAACAGGTTCATTCCATCTAGGCCGCCGCGTGACGCATTTGCGAATGGGGCATAACGCGCTGATTGTGGGCGCGGACAGAAATTTCCACGCCATTGACCTGCGCGGCTCACCTCTATGGGAGCATACAACTCTTTACGACACCCGGGATTTATTATTTTTGGACAACACCGACACCGTGCTCATAGCCGGGGCAATGGGTGCGGGCGTTTACCGCCGCCGCAGAATACGCGAAAACGAACGTGATATGGGTATTCAAGACTTGGAATATGGCGATTTTAACTGAATCATAAAGGAAAGGTGGCCGTTAAATGAAACGGAACGACGATTTTGAATTGCGCCGCGCTCACTTAAAGGATTTGACCGACGAGCAGCTGCAAGAACGTTTTTGGCAATTGACGGGGCAGGTTGTGGACCCGCTGTTAAAGCTGGGTTATGAGAACACTACTCCCGCGATTGAACGCAGCGTTTTGCTGCGTATGGGCTTCTCTTCGCTGGAAGTTAAGGAAATAGTTGAGGGCGCATTAAAGCGCGGCTTGCTTGGACATGGCGCGGGAAATCTTGTATACAAGCTTTCTAAGAAAAAAAATATTCCTATACGCGAAGCCGGGCTTCTCTTGGCCGAGGGCAAAGATTGGGAGGCGGCGGTGTGATGCGTTTAAATATTGAAAAAATTCTTGAAAATTTAGAAAATTACCGCCCGCGTCGGCGTGGCTGGACATGGCGCAAGCATGTGCCGGATTTAAAAATGGGCGCGTTTACGTATCGCGAGGCCTCCGAGCCGCTGAAGGAAAGCGTACCGCTGATTACCGCCCATCATTTTGACAATATTGACCCACAGCCTTTGCCTGTGATTACAACGGAAATCGCCTCCGGGCGTTTTGAGGACGACATCCGGCGCATGAGAATGGCGGCGCATCACGGCGCGGACCATATCATGGTAATACGCACGGCGGGGCAAAGCCACTTCGACGGGCTGATTGAAGGCACACCCCAGGGTGTGGGCGGCGTTCCGATTACTCGCAAGCAGGTTCGTGCCCAGCGTAAGGCTTTGGACTTCATTGAGGACGAGGTGGGTCGGCCGATTAATTATCATTCATATGTATCCGGCGTGGCAGGGCCGGACATCGCCGTAATGTTCGCGGAAGAGGGAGTAAACGGCGTTCATCAGGACCCGCAATATAATGTAATTTACCGCAATATAAACATGGTGCGCTCATTCGTGGACGCTTGCGAGTCCAAGAAGCTGATTCAATGGGCAGGCCAGGCACAAATCGACGGAGCCCACAACGCCAACGCCACCGCCCGCGACGCTTGGAAGGTCATGCCGGAGCTGATGGTTCAGCACGCGATTAACGCGCTGTTCTCCCATAAGGTGGGCATTCCCAAGGAGAATATTTGCCTGTCAACCGTGCCGCCAAGCTCCACCCCCGCGCCCAGCATTTTTATGGATTTGCCCTATGCCGTGGCATTACGCCAGCTTTTTAAGGGCTATAGAATGCGTGCGCAAATGCACACCAAGTATATCGAAAGCTCCACCCGGGAAGCCACCGTTACCCATGTGCTGAACATGCTGGTTTCCAAGCTTACCAGCGTGGATATTCAGTCCACGATTACCCCCGACGAAGGCCGCAACGTGCCCTGGCATATGTATAACATCGAGGCCTGCGACACCGCCAAACAGGCACTTTTGGCCATGGACGGCCTACAAGAGCTTGTGGAGCTTAAAAAGGACGGGCCTTTGTTAAAAATGGCACGGGAGCTGCAAGAGCGGGCAGTTTTGTTCCTGGAGGAAATGGTGGAGCTGGGTGGATATTTCTCTGCCGTGGAAGCTGGTTTTTTTGTGGACAGCGGCTCCTATCCCGAGCGCAACGGCGACGGAATTTTTAGGGAAATTGACGGCGGCATTGGCGCGGGAACGGTTATTCCCCGGGAAAAGGATTATTTCGCCCCGGTGACGGCTCATTACGGATACAATAACGTAGCTCAATACGACCCCGGCGCGGTTGACAATCCCTCCAGCCTAATCGGCGGCTGCACTTTGGAAAATCCCGAAAAAATCATTTATATCGACGAGCTGGACGACACCGACAATGTTTATGAGCGTATGAAGGATTTGGGCGATTATCACGCTGGCACAAAGCTGCGCCCGGAAATGGAATGGATGGCGGACGGTACTGTTTTAATCAATATGTGCTTCCCCACAGATGTGCGCCGCGCCGAGGCTGCCGCATTGGAATGCGCAAAGGCCATGAACCTGTCCGAGGCCGCAATTATCAGCCGCGAAATTCTGCACAATGCGGAGGGTACGCGCATTGAGCTAAAAGGCAAGCTGAATATTGATATCGACACGGCGTCGCTGGTTCTCGCGCCAGAGCCGGATATTCTTAGTGACGACGAAATCCGAGCCGACATTGAAGCCAACCCCATGACCATCGTGTGCGGCACCGTAGGCGAAGACGAGCACAGCGTCGGCCTGCGGGAAATCATTGACATCAAGCATGGCGGTATTGAAAAATATGGCATAAAGGTTCATTATTTGGGAACCTCCGTGCCGGTGGAGAAACTCCTTGGCGCGGCGGTCGAGTTAAACGCCCAAGCGGTTTTAGCCTCGGTGATTATAAGCCACGACGATATCCATTATAAAAATATCGCGTCAATTGACCGCCTTGCCCGGGAAATGGGCATCCGCGAAAATATTATTTTTGTAGCCGGCGGAACCCAAGTGGCCTCCGAAACTGCCGTAACCCACGGCGCGGACGCCGGCTTCGGCCGGGGCACAAAGGGTGCGCATGTAGCCACCTTCCTTGTAAAACGCCGCCGGGAGATGAGCACGACAAGCTGACGGCTGGGGGATGAAAATGTGAAAATAGACGTACTTGTTGCGGAAATTGGCTCGACTACTACCATTGTAAGCGCGTTTAACGGAATGGGCACGAATAACCCTGTCTTTATCGGGCAGGGGTTCGCGCCCACTTCTATTGCGCAAAACGATGTTCGAATTGGCCTTAACGCCGCCATTGATAATTTGCGAAGCAATTTGCGCGACAGCTGCGGCGGTTTGGGCAGCAACTTTTCAAGCGTGGGAAACCTCGAATACACCCGGATGTTAGCTACCTCCAGCGCGGCGGGGGGGCTTCGCATGACGGTACACGGGCTGGTTTATGACATGACCGTCCGCGCCGGACAGGAGGCCGCCTTGGGCGCAGGGGCAAATATCCACATGGTTACGGCGGGAATTCTTCGGGAAGAGGATTTGGCAAAAATCGAAAAAATCGCGCCCAACTTGATTTTGCTTGCCGGTGGCACGGACTATGGCGAGCGGGAAACGGCTTTAAAAAACGCAGAATTATTATGTGCGTCGGACTCAAAGGCTCCGGTTTTGTATTGCGGCAATGTGCAGAATCACGATGCGGTGCGAAATTTCTTTGAAAAAGCCGAGCGAAAGTTATACATCACACAAAACGTCTATCCCCGTTTGGACGAGCTGAACGTCGAACCTGTGCGCGAGCTGATTCAAAAAGCATTCGAGGAGCATATCACCGAGGCCCCTGGCATGGCGCAGGTGCGCGAAATGGTCAATGGAAAAATCATGCCCACCCCCGGCGCGGTAATGGAATGTGCAAGGCTCATGCACCGGGAAATGGGCGATGTAATCGTAGTAGACGTTGGTGGCGCAACCACGGATATACATTCCGTAACCGAGGGAAGCGAGGAATACCGCCGTATTCAAACCTCACCCCAGCCGCTGGCTAAGCGCACCGTAGAGGGCGATTTGGGCGTATATGTAAGCGCGAAGCATTTATGCGAAATGGTGGGCTATGATGTGCTGGCAAAGGAAATCGGCTTTGATGCGACAGAAATCACATATCAGCCCATTCCCGAAACACCCGCGCAGCTAGCCCTTACCACCGCTTTAACACGCCATGCGGCAACCTTGGCCATAAAGCGTCACGCGGGCCGCTTGCGATACACATTCGGGCCGGGAGGCCGCCACACATGGGCAGATGGGCGCGATTTGACAAAAATAAAATGGTTAGTAGCCACCGGCGGGGCTTTAACACGCCTCCCCGACCGTGCCGTCATAATGGAAACCCTCCGCGACCTAAATACGGACTCAATGATGCTGTACCCGCGTCCTGGTGAGTTGCATTTGCTCGAGGACCGCCAATATATCATGGCGTCGCTGGGCGTTCTGTCCAGCGAGTTCCCGGAAGAGGCAGCTATTTTAATGAAGTTGAATCACTGACATACGGAGGAAATCAAATGTATCCGCGATTAAAAATCGACTTGAAAAAATTTAAGCACAATGCCAAAATTTTACTAGACCTGTGCAATTCGAAGGGTATTTCCGTGGCGGCGGTGACGAAGGTATTTTGCGCCGCACCGGAAATGGTAAAAGTCTTGAATGACCTGCCTTTTGAATTTTTGGCGGATTCGCGGCTGGAGAATATCGAAAGCTACCCTGCGCAGCGCAAGGCACGGACGCTACTACTTCGCCTCCCCTCCCCTTCGGAGGCGGCGCGGGTTGTGGCAAGCTGCGATACTTCGTGCAATTCCGAGCTGTACACCTTGCGAAAGCTTGCGGCAGCGGCCACCGCGCAGGGCAAGAAGCACGGCATTATCCTAATGGTTGACTTGGGCGACCTGCGCGAGGGGATTTACTATAACAATGAGGCTTTGCTTAACGAAACGGCGGATTTTATCCATGCCCAAGAGGGCCTGACACTGGAGGGATTAGGCGTAAACCTCACCTGCTACGGCGCGATTTTGCCCACGCCGGATAATCTGCAAAGGCTGTGCGGCATGGCGCGAAAGCTGGAAGAACGGCTTGGGACGCCGCTAAAAATCATTTCCGGCGGCAATTCCAGTTCTTTATATCTTTTGGAAAAAAACGAAATTCCCGCGGGCGTGAACAACTTACGCCTGGGCGAATCCATCGTGCGGGGCATGGAAACCGCATTTTCCACTCCATATCCCGGGCTGGCTGTGGATGTAGTTACTTTGGAGGCCGAAATCATCGAAATCATGGAAAAGCCCTCCTTTCCCGAAGGAAAGAAGGGCGGGTTTGACGCCTTTGGCCAAGAGCCCCACTTCGAAGACCACGGAATCCGCCGGCGCGCCATTTTGGCTGTGGGGCGGCAAGATACGGATTTCGAAGGACTAACCTCCACCGATAACCGGATAAAAGTAGTGGGCGCAAGCTCTGACCACTTGATTGTAGACATTACAGATTCCGAAAAAGCTTTAAGCATAGGCGATACGCTGGAATTTTCCATGTCCTACGGGGCGATTTTAGCGGGCTTTACGAGTAAGTATGTTGAGAAGCATTTCAGTGAATGAATTCTCATTCATTATTCCCGATACAGCGGCAGGCTCATACAACGTGGGCCACCACGCCCTCGGGACAGCTCGGAGCTGGGGATTTCCAGCACCTCAATGCCGTAGTCTTCCCGGAAAATTCTGTTGGTGACATAGTTGCGGTCGTATGTGATTACCACGCCGGGGGCAACGGCAAGGGTGTTGCTTCCGTCGGACCACTGCTCCCGCGGGCCGGCAATTACATCCCCGCCGGCACAGGGGATTAACTCCACCTCATCCAGCTCCAGCAATTCCATCAAAGCCGCCTTAAGCTTTTTAAGGGGCTTTATTTTTATTGCCGCATCACAATCGCTGTGCTCTATAATGTAGGAGTCTATTTCCCCGTGCTTGTCGAAAATGTCTGTGTGAATAGTAAATTTATTGTGGTCAAGCATGGTGAAAACAGTGTCAAGATGCATAGACGCCCGTTCCTTGGGGATATCAACCGCCAACACCCGCTTGACGCCGCTTTCACCCGCGAAAAGATTTTTGGCCAGCTGCTCGATGGCCGCCGCCGACGTCCTTTCCGATATGCCGATGGCAATGGCCTCTGTGCTCAGAACCAGCACGTCGCCACCCTCAATGCTGAAGGGATAATCCCTGTCCAGCCAAACGGGAATATCAGCCCCTGCGAACCTGTCATGCTTATCCAGAATGAACTTCATAAACAAGGATTCTTTTCGCCTTGCGGGTTTGTTCATTTTGCTTACAACGACGCCGCACCCGATGCAAGCTGTCAAGTCCCGTGTAAAATACAAATTGGGCATGGGGGATACATAAAACGGATAATGGTGCGCCACCTCGGCAAGCAGGCTTTTCCTCTCGGGGATTTTTAGGCCGTCATCGTCCTTCCTTACGCCGCCCATGATTTTCTCCACCATTTCCCCCGCGGAGAATTTGAGCAAATATTCCTTTACCTTTTCACTGACATACCCATACAAGTGATTGCTCTCTCTCAAGAGGCGATTTAAAAACTCCTCCTTAAGCTCGTCAGTTTTTAGGGCCTCGGCCATAAGTGTCTCCAAATACAGCACCTCGGCCCCCCTGTCCGTAAGTACTTTGACAAAAGCGTCATGCTCCTCCTGCATTTTATGCAAGTACGGAATCTCGTCAAAAAGAAGCGTATCCGCATAGTCAGGCATGAGATTTTCAATTTCAAGAGACGGACGCTTTACGATTACTGTCTTCAAAATCCCAATTTCAGACTGGATTTTTACATTCATTACCTCGCCTCCTAGTGATTTTTTTATTCTATAGACGTTTCCGTTGAAAATGGGCTCAGTCATCGCGCAAAAACCATGTAAACGCCGCACTAGGCGGCGTCTTGGATATACATGTTGTGCGGATGCGAATCATTTATCAAATACCTCATCTAAGCAATCAAAGACTAATACTACGTACAATATGCTGTGCGTTGCTCACTTCTTGTACAAACGGGTCATCGAATTCGCCTTGTAACCCAGCTACGGCCAAAATATTATTTTTGAAAACTTGTGCAAGTGCTTTACCGACTGATGCACAGCACAAAAGTTTATTAAATGCATGAACCTTTTCTGTTGAATACCCAGTAGCCTTTAACGTCTTGCGGTCGTCCGCCGTTAATAGCGGGCTAAACTTAATACTGTCGCACAGCATTTCAACGACACGATCAGCTAATACGATAACATTAATTTTATTGGCTTTAAAAGCCATCTCCACATCATAAACATCATCATTTTCTTGGCAGAAATGCTTCAAGATGGATTCAGATAGAATAGCTTTCCTAGTTTCATGATTACTACACACATAATCCTTAAAAAGATTATTGTAGTATGTAGGTTTGACGTAGCTGTAATGCCCTTTAAGTAACACCGCAAACGCCCCTGGCATCAATGCCAGTATTTTTTGTTTTTTATAATACGCATCAGGGTCTACTGTAGGAATCATTCTCTTGTATGCCATTCACGCAAGTCCCTTTCTCTAAGATACACGCTCTATAAAAACCCTTAGGCGTTCATCGAACTGCACTTCATCGCTGTACTCATATCCGAATTCATCCCAACCTGGGTTTGATTTGGTAAAAATGAACTTTGATATGGAGTCGTCAATGGTGTCGTCGGCCAAGGGCATTATTTCACGGTAACCCACATTATGCCACGCAAAGCTTGCAAACTCCTTTACTAAATCATTCGCTTGCTCAAAGAACAATCCTTTTCTTGGTTCATTGTTTATACATCCATGCGGCTCCTCAATAAAAACTTTGTCGCCATCGTCCCAAATAAACGCATGGGTAGCACCGAAAAGGGTTTGCTCTAAGGTGGTGGCTTCAGTGTAGTTCAAATGCCCGCCATTCCCTAAAAGCCCCTCTTTTATTAAATCATTTATTAATGGGTTGCTCCCGTTTTCTTCCCCATATAATAACTTGCCGCAGGTTGATTCAAACAAGCCGCCGCGTTTAATTAAATCAATGATAGCCCGCCTGACGGCGAATTCGCTTAACCGCAACAATTCCCCACAGTTTGCGCGAAAGGTATTGTTACACCCATTTATATATTCGGCGGTTTCTTCCGCGCCCAGCAAACGCGGCTGCACATGCGGGTAACGTTTTCTCAACGAACGGTAAAAATCAAAACCGGTCATGGTAACCCTCCTTTTAATAATTGCTCTGCCTTGTAATCAGGGCCCGCATCTTGATGCGACGCGAACCCTCCCACTCAGCGAATGGAGGGTCGCAACTTGTCAATCGTATACGTTTTAAGCTACCTCTACTCATACACTATGCCTCGCACATAAATTCGGATACAACGAATGGCCATTTTATTAAATGTATATAATGCAATATCCCTGCTTATTCGTATTAAGCGGTGAGGACGATGCGAAAGGTGCGCAATAACACCATTAATTTATTTGTCAATGGCACATCTTGGGAAATAATATTATTTGCCGAATTCATCGTTAAGAGAATAACATATAAATCTAAATATGCCAATAACAATTGTTTATTTTACGCTTACAGTTTGGTATGTACAGAAAAAGAATTTGACAAGGGGGTATTTTTATGCAAACATACCGACGAAAAGAGGGATAAACACTATGACACGACTGATAGAACTTGTGGATATTACAAAAGTGTTTGGAAAGCAAACAGTGCTTAACCATGTGGATTTATACATAAGGCAGAACGAATTTGTTACACTGCTGGGGCCAAGCGGATGTGGAAAGACCACTACCTTGCGTATTATCGGTGGTTTTGAGCAGCCTACGGGCGGCGACGTGTTTTTTAACGGGGAGTCTATGCTAAAAACGCCGCCCCATAAGCGAAAGCTAAACACAGTATTTCAAAAGTACGCGCTGTTTCCAAACATGAACGTGGCGGAGAACATCGCCTTTGGGCTGAAAATAGAAAAAGTTCCCAAGAACATCATTCAGGAAAAAGTAAAATCCATGCTTAAGCTGGTAAATCTGGATGGCTTTGAAAAACGCCAAGTTACGGCGCTTTCAGGGGGGCAGCAGCAGCGCGTGGCAATTGCACGAGCACTGGTAAACGAGCCGCAGGTGCTTCTACTAGACGAACCTCTGGGCGCGCTGGATTTGAAGCTGCGCAAGGAAATGCAGGTAGAGCTGAAAAACATGCAGCAAAAGCTGGGAATTACCTTTGTATATGTAACCCACGACCAAGAAGAAGCTCTGACCATGTCGGACACGGTTGCAATCATGAACGAAGGAAAAATTCTGCAAATAGGCGTCCCGGAGGATATCTACAACGAGCCCAAAAATGCTTTCGTGGCAAATTTCATAGGCGAAAGCAATATTCTTCCTGGCAAGATGCTTGAGGACTTCCGTGTGGAATTCGCCGGGGCGGCTTTCACCTGCGTGGACAAAGGTTTTGACAAAAACGAACCCGTTGACATAGTAGTCCGGCCGGAGGATATTCGTTTAAATGACAAAAGCACCCCTTCGGACGGAGTCCTAAAGGGCATGGTCTCACAAGTAATCTTCAAGGGCGTTCATTACGAAATGCGCGTAGAAACGCCGGGAATCTCTTGGAAGGTTCACAGCACCAAGCAATCCCCGGCGGGTTCACAAGTGGGGCTTTCCATTGCCCCGGAATCGATTCACGTAATGAAGGGGCCGTCTCGCTAAGAGGACCGGATATCAGCGGTGCGCCGGGCCCAAAAACCCCGTGAATTGCGCAGAATTTGCGAACAGTGTAGCGCATGGCGGCAACTAGAAAGGCGAGAATTCGTGCAGATGATTAAATCTGCAAGCGAATTCCCGCCTTTCTTTGTCGCCCCAGCCGACACGACCGTGAGCAAACGAAGCAATCACGGGGTTTTCGGGCTCAGCGCACCGCTGATACCCGGTCCTTTTAGCGAGACGGCCCCTGAAATCTCTATTTCCTTGTAGCCATCTCCAAAATCTGATTGCTGCGTTTGATAAAATTGGTCATTTGCTCGGTGGGGAGAGGCTTGTGACTCAGCATAGCCAAATCGAATAAATGCTTTGCGATAAGCTCCACGTCGTCTTTTCGGGCGGAGTCGGCCTGTATCTCCAAAAGCGATTTTACCATGGAATTATTCCGGTTTAGAACCAGAGTCAATTCATCCTCAAACATGCCGGGCATTCCCCCGCCGAACATTTTTGACATCTCCTGCATACGCCGGGATTGCTCGGAAAGCAATATTATTGAAGATATGTCTGCGGATTTCAGGGATTCGACGCTGACTTTCAGCTTAGTGTCTCCCAAAATTTCGCGGAACTTAGCTTCCAGTCCCTCGGGCTGGGCGGAGTCTGCATCCGCAGGCACGGCATCCTTTAACGCCTCGGTGATGTCCGCGTCAATGCGGACGAATTTGATTCCCGGCTCATACATTTCCAAGTAACTGACAAACGGCGTGTCCAAGTTGGTGGCAAGCAGAACCGCCGCCAGCCCTTGGTCCTTGAACATTTGAATATATTGCGATTGCAGCTGCTCATTTGATACATAAAAAACCGTCTTTTTGGCCGTGCCGGAAGAAGCGGATTCACCGTCCGCGCCGGGGTCTTCCACAGATGCGTTTTCAGTCGTAAATTCCTCCAGCGTTTGGTGCTTGCCTTCGGTGGTTTTATATAAAACGCTTCCTTTTATTTTGTCGTAAAGCTCGCGTTCCTTTATGCAGCCGTACTTAATAAACGGGGCGATATCGTCCCAATATCCGTTGTAGGCCTCGCGGTCTTTTTTAAAGAGACCGTTCAGCTTGTCCGCCACCTTGCGAGAAATATATCCGGACATCTTTTTAACCGTCGCGTCATTTTGTAAAAATGAACGGGACACGTTAAGCGGCAGGTCCGGACAGTCCATTACACCTTTTAGCAAAAGCAAGTATTCCGGAATAACTTCCTTTATATTGTCCGCCACAAAAACTTGGTTGTTAAACAGCTTCACTTGACCTTCGATATATTCGAGGTCGTGCTTCAGCTTGGGGAAATAAAGTATACCTTTTAGCCGGAAAGGATAATCCATATTCAGGTGAATCCAGAAAAGCGGGTCGTTGAAGTCTGTAAAAACCTTGTGGTAGAAAGCTTTATACTCCTCGTCCGTGCATTCGTTGGCGGGCTTGAGCCACAATGGAGAGATGTCATTGATAGGCTTCGGAGGCTCTTTCTCATCTGTTGCGGTTTCTTCTGAATCAGCAGCTTTTTCCTCATCCGCCGGGGGTTTTATTTCGTCAACGAAAATAGGCACAGGCATAAAGCCGCAATATACAGCCAAAATCGAGCGGAGCTTGTACACATCCAAAAATTCTTCGCCGCTTTCGCCTATATATAATGTAATGGTTGTGCCCCGGGTAGCTTTATCGCTGGCTTCCATGGAGTACTCTATTCCACCCTCGCAAATCCAGCGGGCGGCCTCCGAGTCTTCCTTATATGAAAGACTATCAATTTTCACCTTGTCACTTACCATAAACGACGAGTAAAAACCCAACCCAAAGTGGCCTATGATTTCGCTGGACGTGTCGGTTTTGTCCTTATATTTTTCCAAAAACGCACTGGCTCCGGAAAAGGCGATTTGGTTGATATATTCCCGAATTTCGTCGGCGGTCATGCCGATGCCATTGTCGTCAAAAATTATTTGCTTGTTGGCCTTGTCCACCTTTACATTAATTGCGTAGTTCTCGTCGTCGGGAATGTTTTCCACAATACCCATGTCCACGAGCTTTTTCAGCTTAGTGATGGCGTCCGCTCCGTTGCTGACAAGCTCGCGCACAAAAATGTCCATGTCCGAATACAGCCATTTTTTGATAATCGGCAAAATATTCTCGCTGTGAATGGATAGATTTCCTGTTTCCATCTGTTTGTCACTCCTTAACGATTATGTCCAAATGAATCCGTATAAAATCGTAGCTACCACTACCAATATCCCGCCTATTGCCGCTTCAAGGGGAACAAGCTTTAGTCTCTCTTTTACGTCCATCCTCATGCTTTCCTTGCTGGCAAGGAAAATATTCCCGTGTGGCATAACGTCAATAAATACGCAACCGGCGTGCAACATAACAGCAGCTGACACAGCCGACACACCAAACCCGACTATGGTGTCGGAAAAAATTTCGGTGGCCAGCATTGCCCCCGTAACAGCCGAGCCGGTGGCGGAGGCCAGCATCGCGCTTGAAACCGGTGCCAGTATCATACCGGGCAGGCCCAGCGCGACTATACCATCAGCCAGCATGGCGGGCACGGCCGAATTGGTAATAAGCCCACCCACGGCCCCGGCTCCGATTAGCATAAGTACAACAGGCATCATCCGCAGTACGCCTGCGTTGATGTACGCCCTAAGATTTTTGCCTTTACCCATAATCACCGCACCGCACACGCCTGCGATAGGCAGAATAAAGAATGCGTCAATCTGAAAATTCGCCAGAAAATCTATGCCAGCAATCCTTCCGATGGGACTGATTATTAACAGAGCCACGGCAATGGCAGGGCCCGAAATAGCCCTGGCAAAGGAGGGCAGCTCAGCCCCTTCCTTGACCCCTTCCAGGTCCGCGTCCGTAGCCTTGGAGCCTTTATTTATAAACCTGCCCGCAACAAGCACCGTTGCGACCAAGGCAAACATCGCCGGTATAAATCCGCCAATCATTACATCGCTGAGAGCCAAATTAAAACCGTCGGCCACGGCCACGGCATTTGGGTTTGGTGAAATGACATTGCCAGCTTTCGAACCGCCCGAAAGAGCCAGCAGCAAAGCCATTTTGGAAATGCCGGTTTTTTGCGCTACTGCCAAGGCAAGAGGCGAAAGCATTACGATACTGATGGTATTAAAAATCCCAACCGCAGTCAGAATCATACAGGCCAGAGCCATGGCCAGCACCGCACGTTTTGAACCCAGCTTATCAACTATGGTTCTGGCAATCACTTCGGCCGCGCCGGATTCAATCAGCACTCCGGCCAACACACCGGCGGCGATAATCCTTACGTTTACCGGCATCATAGTGGCGGTTCCCGCAATAATTACATTCGTCAAAGTGCCTCCAAGGGACGCTCCCCCCGCCAGCGCACCCACTACCGCACCCGTAAACAGCGAAATAGAGGGGCTAATCTTTAATGTAATCATTGTGACTGCAACAACTAAACCTATTATTACGCCAATAAAATGAATCTCCATAATATCCTCTTTCCTACATATTCCACACCGGGCAATTGTCGTCGGGGATTTTATCAGACACACAGCCAACTGTCAAGAAAATGAACGACTCTCCAAGGCAAAGTCTCCCAGGGCAAGAGCATTTATTTTATGAAAACGAAATCAACAATTTATCCAACACATCTTTATTCAGTCCAATCATTTTACATATATTAAGGGCGTCCCGGGGAGGCAAAGTGTCGGGGCCGGCTTCAACTAAGGCATAATCCATGTGCGCCGTGATAGCGGAAACGCTTTTTTCCGCGTCTTGGGAGGTTTTGGGAAGGCTGAGCCCCGCTACTTGATAATGCTTAAATTTTTGCGAAACAACCCTGTCGTAATGGGTGGTCATAACAGAAATCGAGTCTGACTCCGACAAATATGACGCCACCCCTCTGACAATGGCCGCGCCCTCTTCGGGATTTGTGCCCCGGGCAAATTCGTCCAAGGCGATGAACAGAAAATCCCTCCGCTTGGAAATCTCATTAAAGCGTTGGATTTCCGCGCCAAAACCGGATAACCCACGGCCTATGTCCGGCATGTCCTCGGAGATGAGATAAATTCCGTCAAACAGCGGAATTTCGGCGTCTTTGGCAAAAATAAAAAATCCCAGCTGGCAAAGTACTGTGTTCAAAACTGCGGTTTTCAGCGCGACGCTTTTTCCGCCCATGTTCGCACCGGTTATAATGGTTACGCCCTTGTCCATGGAGATGGATATTCTTGTCATTTCCTTATTTATAAGGGCGTCCTCAACGTAGGGATTCCACATGTTTTGCAAAGAAAGCACTTCCCCGCCTCCGATTTTTGGACGCACGGCATCGTATTCAAGGGCAAGCCTCGCCTTTGCTATTGTGAAATCCAAAATCCCAATATTGTCCATGTTGGATAAGAATACCGGGATATGCTCTCTTAGTTTCCCTGCCAGCTCTTCCAAAACCCGACTCTCTTCAGCGGTTTCTTTTTCTACAAGCGCGAAGCGTTCTGAGGAAAGAATATCCAGTGCCTCAACACGCTGTTTTTCTTTCCTGATTTCTTGAAGCTTGGGGGAGTCCAGAGTAAAAGCAGCTATGCGTTGCCCCTCCGGGTCGAGTATGGCCAAAGCCTCGTCCATGGGCTGCAAATGAATTCTGGCTAGAGGTGATTTTCTAAACAGTCTGCCATAAGAGCGAAGCAATTTTTCAAAATTCAAGAGAAAATATTTAATTTCAAAAAGCTCCACCTGACTAAAAATTCGCGTGTTACAAACAGACCTTCGGATATTTTTAAACGCCCACAAAAGGTGGCTCAATTCTTCCAGTCCGTCTTTTTTTAAAATCGGGATTATTTTTTCTATATTGTCAAAGCAGATTAAAGCCTCCTCCCGGTTGCGGAAGGGAGTGAGCTGCTTCATTTTTTCAACGCCAAAGGGCGAGGCAGGGCTTAGGCGGCTTAAAATAAAATTCAGCCCTGTGGTCTCCATTTGGGAATTATCCAAACCAAGCATAGTAATCTCCTTTGGTTACGGTTCAAAGTAAAACAATTCTTCAAACTTTTTGTCAAGGGCTATACACAGAATGAAAGCTAACTTTGCTGTAGGGCAAAACTGCCCTGTTTCTATGGAACTTATGGTGTTTCTGGATACTCCAACCAATTCAGCCAATGCCGCTTGGGAAAGGTTTTTTTCTGCCCTTGCTACTTTCAGCTTGTTTTTTAATACAATTTCATCTTTCATTTTATCCCCACCACTCTTGGAGAATGCCTATATTCCACACGAATAAAAAGGCGAAGAAGCCTCCCTGAATGACACCAAAAAGAACTACACCTGCAATATACCTTTTTTGCTTGAAATAACGATATTTAGCAAGAAATTCTCCAAAGCAATACGCACCATAAATTGCAAGTATTGCAAATACAACAAGACATTGCCCAACAAACGTAGAAAAGAGAATCAAAGCAACGCCGACACCGCCGGTATAGTAATTACCCATCTTTACTCCTTCGTTTATCGCATATTCCATGCCCTCGTCCTGTTGTGACTGCCTGCTCTTCGCCAAAATTTCCTCTTTACGGTTGCCATTGCTGTTTTCCGCTAGATTGCTCATAAAACTACCTCCAAGTATTATGTTATTTTTGACAAGTGTTCTTGTCAACACAAACATACCATATGCAAAGTTTACTTGTCAATAGTTTTCTGCTTCTACCCTTTTTGCAAATGGACAATCTGAATATGTCCTTTTGCCATTGTGTTAATCAGCCTAAATCCAAAACTTGAAAAGGTATTTACAATCTCCTTTGATGTATAAAATTTTACATCGCCATCTTTTAATAGCGGCAGAAAAATATTTGCAACTTGCCTTATTCCAAGGGGCAAATACACCTCCGCTATGTAAAGACTTCCGCTTGCCTTTAGCAGTCGTTTAGCTTCAGCGGCGAAAGCATTTACATTCGGAAAATGATGATATGCTGCACAAACAGTAATGATGTCCATTGAATTATCATCAAATGGAATCTTCTCGCAGTCCGATACAACAAACCTCAATTTTGAATAACGTGAAGTTGCGTTTTTTATCATTTGCGAAGATATGTCTGTACCAAATCCTTGTATGGATTTTAGCGTAGCAATTCTTGACAAAAGTGTTCCATTGCCGCAACCAACATCTAAAACCGAATCACCATCTTTAACGGATACAGTATTCAGTAAAAGAGTTTTGAATTTTTCCGTAAATTTTCCGTCATGCGTATTGTCGTAATTGTCTGCTTTTTTATCGTAGGCTTTTATATTTTTTTCGTTAAATTTATTCATGAAACCGCTCCTTTGCGTTGAAATCCATAAGGATATCATATACAGGAAGTTGAACAGCTTCTTTCATTTTTTCCAAAAATATTTGAGGATTATAACCGACGTGGTACGGAGAAAGGGGATTAACCGTAAGCCCGACTAAGCGAATGGGATTTAACACAGCCAGCTCCGCTTTCTTGACTTGCAGTTTTTCATAAGTATTGGGCTTTATGAAAATTTTGCTGGGGTCTTCCGCGATGATTACGGTGGGGTCGGAGCTTGGATTAACAAAATCTTTGGCCCATGCGTCGGTAACGGCACCGCGTTTAAATACATACCCCGGCACAGGCTTTTCTCGCTTTAGCTTTTCCAAAATTGCCGCATCCTCGAATTTCGGCAAGGTAAGCAGCGTCACCGTATGGCGCGTTTCCTCAATTGTTTTGCTCATACTCCGACTGTAGCTTGCGCCTGTGCAAAGAATGGCCGCTTCGGTAACGGAAGGACTTGCAAGGGTTTTCCGGCCTACCGCACCGTCCACCAGTATTTTGTCGGCGGGGATTTTTTGCAATAAACCCGCCAATTGGGCCGTCATTGAAGGGCCACCCAACTGCACAAAGCCTCCCGAAAGAGCCCGCACAGCAACAACACGCCCAAAAGGCGTGTTAATCTCTGTTGACATTATTATTTCCTTAGTAATATCGCAGTGGTGCAGCAGATTTTCTGCGGTTGCTATAATTGTGCCCTGATGCACAAAAATCCGCGGTTTGTCCGTGTTTGTAACGATGTCCACGGTTTCGCCGTCTCGGCCTATGCTTGTAAGCCCAAGCTGAATATTCTCCCGGCGAAAAGCTTCGATTAGATAATTCAGTGTGGTTGTCTTGCCGGCATTTTTTGCCATACCTATAATGGAAATTGTACGATAGGGACGTATCAGTTCCTCCAACGAAACGCACAGTTCCTTCATGCTGAAAGCTCACTTGTCAATGGCTCGTTTATTAGCATCTCGCCCGCAAAAAATGTAACCGCCTTGCCCCCGATTTTCACACGGTCGTTTTCGGCGCGGCAATGTAGTTTTCCTCCCCGCTTGGAAATCTGCAACGCGGTAAATTCGGCCTTGCCTGTCACGCCTTGCCAGTAGGGCGTAAGAAGCGTATGGGCAGAACCCGTAACAGGGTCTTCGTTGATTCCAAATTTGGGAGAAAAATAGCGGGACACAAAATCAATCCCCGGCCGGGAGGAGGACGCCGTGATAATCAATCCGCACAAGTCAATCCGTGCCGCCTTTTCCAAATCGCATACGGCATCTTGTACCTGCGCCTCGTCCTCGAATACAAGCAAGTATTCCTCCGTGCCGCGCCAAGCCTCCTTCGGCTTAAACTGAAAACAATCCATGGCGTCTGTAAATTCAATTTTATAAACACCATCCCGAGGGAAGTCCAGAACCAGCAGCTCGTTTTCGCGGGATACCCTAATCGCCCCCCGCTGTTGGGTTTCGAATACCAACTCCTTCGCCTGTACTTTTTCGTGGGCAAACAAGGCGTGGGCCGCAGCCAAGGTCGCGTGACCACAAAGCTTTACCTCGGCCACAGGCGTAAACCAGCGTATGGCCAATTTATCACCCGCCCGCAAAACAAAGGCGGTTTCCGACAAATTGTTTTCCGTGGCTATGTTTTGCATAAGCTTTTCTGGAAGCCAAGCCTCGTCCAGCAAGCACACCGCCGCCGGATTGCCGGAAAAAAATTCATCTGTAAAAGAGTCGATTTGATATAAGCGCATACATATCCCCTACATGATGTCTTTTGCGTACCCCTCATTTGTGTGATTACTACAATACCAGATTGGTGTACGACGCACAACGGATAGAGACGTTTTTGTATCGTCAAAAAAACCCGAACCATGCGCCAAAGGTAAAACTCATTGGCGAAGGGTTCGGATTTTTGTTTTATATAGCAAACATCCTTCAAATTGGTCTTGTCTGCTATTTATTTATTTGTCCCCAAGCCACATTACCAATGATGGGGATTTTGAATGCCGTTCCTGTATAGGCCTTGTAAATCAGAAGGATTGTGCTGGCGATGTTCAAAAACCAGAAGATGGCGGATATAAATGCCCTGAAAACGCCAAACAACACTCCGATAATGAACAATCCGCTGAAAAGCCCGACAGCGACGCTGAGCACCCACCAAACAACCCACAGCATTAAGAACCAAAGGGTCGATTGAAGGGCATGAAAGCGCACAAATTTGTTTTCGCGCTCCATGATTAACACAACGATGCCGGAAAATGGGCCAAATAGATAACTTAGTGCGGCGACAGACCTTTCATCTAGCCCAAATATAGATTTTTTCTCCATAAAGATTACCTCCTTTGACTTAATGTACGGCATGTTGGGGGTAAAGTCTGCTTTTAACTTTGCGCTTCTATGCTTTCAAGCATATTTCTTATAGCGGTGGCGCGGAAGTTGGGCACGCGGTATTGAAGGTCAAGCAAGAACTCTTCCGCTTCTGCAAGGCGGTCTCCGCCCATGCTATAGAAAATCGAAGCCAGCATGAATAAAATCTCGTTCCATTGGGTGGCCTCATCGTCCAGGAAATAGTGGGCGTCTTGCAGGTATATCAGTGCCAGTGCATGGTCGTCGGCGTTAAAGGCGGCCCGCCCTTCGGTGTAATATTCCGCGCCTAGTCGGGGATATGCCCCTGCGCGGATTTCGTCGATGCGCTCAATCAGATTGCCGGCAAAACCTGTTGTGTCCAGGCCGTCTATGGTATCAACGGCACGGCGCAGCTGGTCATCCAGGTAGAATCGGAACGCATGATGAACGCGGATTTCCCGGTCTTGCAGGTCAATTGTGTTGTTCATGCTTTGGATTTCCGACTCGTAAAGCGCGATTTGCTCTCGAAGCTCTTCTGCTTGTTCGGTGAAGGTTTCGATATCGGCTTGGTTGCGGTTTATAGCGTGTTCCAACTGATTTCTGACGACCTGCATTTGGCTGTCGTGCTCGCGCTGGACAGCCGGGATGAACAGAAAATACAAAAGGGCCGCTGCACATGCCGCGCCTATTATAAAGAAGAGAATCTCAGCTATATGGAAATTTTTCGGTTTTTTTTCTTCCAGATTTATGGTTTTATATGGTCCAGACTCGCTTAGAGACCTGCCTTGGCCGGGCCGGGAATGGGGCTTTAAAGGTCTGGCCTTGTTGGGATGCAATATATTGTAGTAATTCAAGGCGATGGGGTTGAGAGAATCAAGGGCAAGCACCCGCTCGGAGGCGGCCGACGCGCGCTCCTTGTCGTTTTGGATAAGGAAGCATAGAGTCAGTAAATTAAACGCATCAATAAAGCGCGGGTTGGTGTCAACCGCTTTCTTAAGCTGGATGATTGCCAAATCGTCGCTTTTTTGCTTGATGTGCCCCAACGCTTGGTTAAACATCCCTACGGCGTCGTTCATCTTTTCAAGGGAGCGGGGATTTTTATGGGCTTTGTCTATATATCTTGACGCGGGATTGTCGGTTTTAAGCAAAGACGTGCTGATTACCCAATGCTTTAAGGCATCGCCGACATGCCCCGTTTCAAACAGGGCAAGACCAAGCAAATTCCGCGCGGGCACATTGTTTTTGTTGATTGCTACACTTTTGGATAAAAATTCTATTCCGTGGTAAAAGTCCGCTACCTTCAGCCGCTCGAGGCCTTGGTTGAATAATTTATTAGACAGGCGGGTTATCCCCATGTACAGGACTATGTCCACATTACAGTGAGGGCATTTCTTTCCGGGCACGTAATTCCTTTGACAGTTTGGGCATTTCATGGCTATATACCCTTGTCGCTGGTTTTACCGGATATATATTGCAACAAATCCATTATATCCATTACTTCATCCCTAACTGCCGTCTCTACATCGTCCACGGGGCGTATGGGCTTGTACTTGCTAATTTCTTCCTTAAAATCTATCATAGGCTGAACCTCCAGCTGTTAAAATTGAAATTGTCTTGGTATTCTACCACAATCGCCATAGTTCGCAAGGCCAAATCGGTTAATAATCACTTAATTTTCGATAGTAACTGCGTAATTTTTCATCCACATATTTATTTGTAAAAAATAGGCAATTGTCTGTGGGTGTGCCATCAGTTGGCCGTACCAATTTGTGGATGATTCTCCGTCGGCAAGGGCTTTTAGCATTTCCTTCGGGACGAGGGAAAATATTGGGGATGAATCGTCGTTTAACACCGCTTTTAGCATATCCCTCACCCGGGCGAGATAACCCGGATTATGGGTTTTGGGAAACGGGCTTTTTTTGCGGAATAAAACCGCGTCAGGTAAAATTCCTTTTAACGCCTCACGGAGAATTCCCTTTTCCCTGTTTTCGTGATTTTTGAAGCTCCAGGGTACATTATAAAGATATTCCACCAAACGGTAATCCAAAAACGGCGCGCGCACGGACATTCCGGCCGCTGCGGCCATGGTATCGTTGCGGGCGGCCAAGCATTGCAAAAACCATTTTAAATTCAGCATGTACATTTGTCTTATCTTGCCCTCGATTGGCTCGTCGTCATATAGTGTTTCCGCCTCCTTAATTGTCCTTTCATAACGTGCATATGCATATTCTTTCGGGCTTTGTATTTTTTCCAAAAGCTCAGGCAACAGAAATTTTGCGCGGTTTTCAGCCGATTGCGACCAAGGAAAGCTGTTTTGTTTCAGCAGCTCCTCGTCTTGATACCACCTGTATCCGCCCAAAATTTCATCCGCGCCCTCACCGGATATTGCGATTGGGGTTTCTTCGCGTACACGACGCAGAAACAGCAGCAAAGAGGAGTCTATGTCGGCCATTCCGGGCAATCCGCGGGCGTCCATTGCATCGGAAAGCGCGTCGGCCAGTTCGTCGCTGCCTAGGATAATTTGTTTATGGCGAAGTCCCAAGTGGCTGACCACGCGCTTGATGTACGCACCGTCGTCCTCCGGCTGGAAGTCGGTTGGCGCGAAATACTTGTCGTTTCCTATATAGTCAACCGAAAAACTTTCCTTTGCCTTGGCCAACGCGGCTATAGCACTGGAGTCCAGTCCGCCGGATAGCAAAATGGATGCTCTTTTTGTAGCACCGGGAAATTGCCTTTTTACAGAGTCTGACAATAACTCGCGGATGACGGCGGTTGTGTCCTTGAAATTCTCCCGGTGGGTCTTGGCCTTTAGCCGCCAGTAGGCTGTCTTGGTTACTCCGTGGCCGGGGATATAGGTCGCGTGTTCGCCGGGATTTATTTCTGAAATTTGCTTAAAAATCCCGCTTCCGGGAGTGCGCCCCGGCCCCAGCAGAATAATTTCTGCCGCGCCGTCGGCGTTTATTACAGGGTGTATATTAGGGTGCGCTAATATAGTTTTAATCGACGAGGCAAATACCATTCCGTACGTACCCATGGAATAAAACAGCGGCCTAAGCCCAAGGCGGTCTCGTGCCAGAAACAATTGGCTTCCATCCCACAGCGCGAAAGCAAATACGCCGTTCATACGCTCAACACAGCTTTGTCCCCATGTCGCATAGGCGTGAAGCACTATCGTCGCGTCGCTGGTTTCCGGAAAACGAGAACCCTTGGCCAGGAGCTCCTTTAGTATCTCTTCCTTATTATACAGTTCCCCGTCGAATACCAGCACAAACGCCTTATTGCCGACTGCCGCTCGTAAGGGCTGCTTCCCCTCGTCGCTGTGACATGTGTGAATCAGGCACACATCCTCCGAAATATAAGTACCGTGCACATCCGCCCCACGCCCTTTAAGCGCGGTAAGCATTCCATCGCATATCTGCGCCGCCGCCAATGCGTTCCGCCCTTTTTTGTCACACCCCACTATCCCGCCTATCCCGCTCATAGTCCACCCATTCCGTTTTATATGTCATTTATTATCCTATTCCGGTGGGAGCGGCAAGGTGACTGTGTGAATAATCGCAAAAAAACTCCGTATACCTGATATCAGATATACGGAGTTTTAAATTTGAAATTGAGCGTATTTTACTCCGGCAGCACCCTTCGGGCGGTGACGAAACCCCTGGCGTTGAAATTGCTATACATGCTGCTGATAATCACGCCGGTGCGGGCGGAGGATGAGTGAATAAAATATCCGTCGCCGATATACATGCCGACATGAGAGATTCGGCCGCTGCCATTGTTGAAGAAGACAAGGTCAGCGGGCATGAGTTCGCTCCGTGGGACATACACGCCATTGCGAGCCATGTCGGCGGAGTGGCGGTTTAGGGTGATTCCATGAGGGCTGAAGAGATAGACCATAAATCCGGAGCAGTCGAAGCCGTTGGGGGTTGTGCCGCCCCAAAGATACCTCGCGCCGAGGTAGGTTTTGGCGGTGGCTACGATTTCGTCGGCAAGGGTGCTTCCAATTCTGGCGGTGGGCAAATTGTAGACAAAGTACGGGATTGAAACATAAGCCGCTTCTACAAAAGCCGTGACGTTATTAATTCTGATGCCATACCAATTTTCAAATGTAGACGTTACCGTGACGGTGTCGCCCTCGTTTAGCATGACCTTTGGTGTGCCTCCCATTTGGATGGGCTTGTTGTAGACCAAAGCGGTGGATACACCCACGGTGCCACGTGTTTCGCGGATGCGCACAAATTCGCGTGATATGTATACATTGCTTGTACCCGCTATTGTGGCCCGGAAGAAATCTCCGCATATGCCGTGAATCTCTATCGTTTCCCCTCTTGAAACCTGAAAGAGTCGGTTTTCATCGCTGATTTCGCCATAGGCACGAACATTTACCACCGAGCCTGTAACCACCGCATATGTACCGGCATATGTCACGACGGAAATTCCTACGGAAAGCCCCAGAGCCAGAGCTGCGCCCAAGATTAATTTTTGTAGTTTACGCATGATAGGTCCCCCTTTGAATATGTAGCTGTGGGAAATATTGCGTAAATATTAACAAAGTATTAATTAATTGTCAATACTATTAACTGGAAATTTTGTTATAATTATTTCCAGCATGAATATAAATAGTAGGACACAATAGAGAGAGTGACTATCTTATGAGATTTCTTTTGCTGAGCATCAAGGGTCTGGTTATGGGTGCCGCAAACGTAATGCCGGGCGTAAGCGGCGCGACCATGGCGGTTATTTTTCAGATATATGATAAGCTGCTTTTTGCAATTAATCATTTGTTCACAGACACCAAAAAATCTTTACAATTCTTAATACCTTTTGGGCTGGGCATGGCAGCAGGGATAGTCGCTATGGGCGATATCGTCAATAATTTGTTGGTGCGGTTTCCGCTGCAAACAAGCGGGCTCATCGCCGGGCTCATCGCCGGAAGCTTACCGTTTTTGCATAACGAGGCTATTTCCAAGGATGGGAAAAAGCCGCATTTGTATGTAATCGCCGCAATTGCCGGTATTACCATAATTTTGCTGGAGCTGCTGACTCCCACGCCCGAGCCATATATGGCGGCGGAATTTAACATCGGCTTTGCGGTTCTTGTGTTTATCGGAGGAGTCTTTGCCGCCGCCGCCATGATTGTTCCCGGCGTAAGCGGTGCGATGGTTCTGATTTTATTTGGCCTGTTTCCACTGGTTATGCACACCATTTCCCTTATTCGGGAATATCTCATGACACCGTTTGAATTCGAATTACTAAGCCCGATTCTAATGGTGGCCGCGCCGCTGGGCCTGGGCATGGTTGTGGGCGTTTTACTCGCGTCCAGGCTAATTGCCATGCTGCTTGAAAAATTTTACAGCAAAACATATTTTGCCATTGTCGGAATGGTTTTTGGTACGGTTTTTATTCTCTTTAACGATGTGGGAGCCTATCAACGATACGACGGCGTCACACCCATGCTTATTTTGTTTACATTCGTCGCGTTTGCCTGCGGCACGGCGGCATCCTTGTTTTTGGGCAACAAAAAGACATAATTTTACGGCATAATATTTTCCGCCGAAAACATAATAAAAGCATATCCTGTGAATTTAGGGTATGCTATTTTTTATATAAAGGGATGACCAGCATGACTCCAAAAAAAATCCTTTTCGTTTATATGCTTGCTGCCGCCGCGCTTATAATATTTGCCGGCTGTTCAAGCTATCAGCCCAAGCCCATTGAGACTCTGCCGCTCCCGACTGAAATCAGCGACACAGCTGACGTTGTTCCGAGGCGTTCATCAACGCCCGCGACGCCCGCGCCATTACCTTCGCCCGCGCCATCGCCAAGAAGAAGCCCGCGGAGGCAAGAAGTATCAATTCCTATGCCAACCCCGCAGGCGACACAAGCATCTCAGGTGCTTGCCACTCACGAAACAAAATTCGACGTAAAGGCTAAAAACCGCGCCACCAATATCACAAAGGCGGCGGCGGCTATCGACGGCTATATCGTCCGGCCCGGCGAGATTTTCTCCTACAACGAGACCGTTGGCCCAACCAATAAGCAACGCGGGTACAAAAAAGACACCATTTACCTTCGCGGAGTAAAGAAAAAGGGCTTTGGCGGCGGAGTTTGCCAGGTATCCACAACCTTGTACAACGCGGCCGCTAATGCCGGCATGACCATCCTCGAACGGCATGACCACTCTCTGCCCGTAGCGTATGCCAAACGCGGTGACGAAGCCGCAACGTCTTACGGGGGCATTGACTTCAAATTTCAAAATGATAAACCGTTCCCGGTTCGGATTAATTGCAAAACCGAAAACGGGACAATATCCGCTACCATTAACGCTGTGTAAACATGCGGCTCGCGCAGTATGAATCTTAAAAAAATTTTAAGAGGGAGAGGTTTTTTCCAAAAAGTCTCTCCCTTTTGCTACACGGAAATCAATTTTCAACCGCCATGGGGGAGTGGCCGGCTTTCAGCAAAGCTGATTCGCGTTGCCGCGTAGCGCATTGGCCCGGCTGAAAGGGCTAGACGACGCGCTCCACAAGCGCGGAGTCAGTCCTTTCCCGGGACACCAGCGGAGCATGGGCAACCGCGCAGCGAGCGAAACCGTCCACTCCCCCATGGCGGCTGAAAATTAATTTCCGTGCTTTTGCTAAAATTCCCCTTGCATATCCCATTCAACCTATGCTATACTTCCCCTCGCGAAAATAATCACAAGTACGAGTAGCTCAGCTGGATAGAGCGTCTGACTACGGATCAGAAGGTCGAGGGTTCAAATCCTTTCTCGTACAATAGTGAAATCAAGGCCCCCCAGACATCTAGGGAGCCTTGATTTTATTTTTGCCTACTATTTGCCTACAGCTGCCCTAATATATGCTAAAAGCAGCCCTTGCAATTTATGATAAGACGCGACCTGTTTTTTATTCAGTCCGGCAATACGGGCAAGCCTGTCAAGCGTAAGCGTCTATAACGCCCTCATTCGTTACAACCTGCGTACAGCTAGTTGTAACGACCCCTTAAAATTTCAAATTTTCACGAACTTGCATGGGCACACGCTGTTTGCCCGACGACCTCAACGCGCCGATGGGTGGGGGGATTGAGCAGGCTATGGTGGCTATGCCCCTCGCTGCACCCACCACCTCCAGCCAAATAAAATAACCCGCAGGGGGACGCAGGCTATTGTATGCAATATTTATCATAAGATGGTATATCAGTGCCAAATTATCACCAGAGGTCTGCCTGTACTTCAGTAAATACAGAAACGAGTCCAGAAACCCCTTGCTTATGCGAATGTTCTTTATCTCGCTAGAAGCTATCAAACGGCTTGTAGCAATATATACGGCGAATATTTCATTTATGTATAGGCAAAAAACTCCGAATGGCTTCTATACATCTCAGGATTGGTCACACTGATAGGCCTGAGGCGAGATATCCAATATGTGGCATACCCGGCTATCTTATTTGAATCCACACGAGGGATATTATGATACTGCCTAAGCCTTTCCACGTCCTTGAAATGCCGCTTGCTTATGTCGCTGAGTACAACAATATCCACATCAAAGCTACTTATGTCAAAAGAATACGCGCCGAGGAAAAATGTATAGGCCTGTATTAAGAATTGGGCAAATGCCTGTTCGTTCGTCATTATGTCATCGCCTCAAATAAATTTTTGTTTGAATCATGAAAATACTGCATCCCTTTTAGCCATTTATCGTAATCGTCTTCATCGCCGTCGTGACGTTTTCTAGCACATTCACCTCGCGAAGCTGTTGAAGCAGATTGTCACACAAAGCACTATATTGGTTTGACACAAAACACATCCCCTTTACTCTAAGTATATGCAATGTGGCTGAATTTAGCCACATTGCATGAGAGTCACCCTGCTTAATAAGATTATATTATTACTAAATAATTCGTCAATTACTGCAGTTAAACTGCTAGGTTAAGGAAAAAACAACAAAGAAATAGCAAAAATCCTTGAAACATCAACAGATATGGTAAGTCGGTGGATAAGCACCTACGCAAAAAAAGGTGTATAGACGTTTCCGTTGAAAACGCTATATAAGGCAAATTGAACAGGAAACTCCGCTGATAATTTGGGAAAAGGTTTTTTAGGGAGTGGCCGAACCCCTGAATTTACCGCTCAACCACAATCCAGCCGGAGCGCGGAAGGGTTGCGATTCGGGCGCGTTCGCGGTTTAGGGCGCGTTCGTTTTGGGTGATAGTATTACGCAGGGAGTTTTTCATACGGGATTTTTCTTCGTCGGTCAGTTCTTCGGACTGCGTTCCAATTTCCAGCTCGTGGATACGGGCATTTGTGTTGTTTATCAGGCGTTGCAGCTCCTGCAAGCGAGGGGACGTATTGGGGCGCGTTATTACGCTGCCGGGCCGGATTCGGTTTTGTCCGCGCGGGACAACAAAAACTTGCACATTGTCGCGGTCGGTAAGGCCAAAGGCTTGACGGGTTCTTTCTACCAATTCCCGGTCTTGCTCCAATCCCTGAAGCCAGCCTTGTAATTGCTGCTGTGCCGCCGAGGCGGAAGATTCGTATACGACCGGGGTATCGTAGCCAGAATTGCCGTAAGTACCGTTCATTTTTTGCTCCAGGACATTTTTGGCGTTAGCCTTCCACTCTTTAACTTTCTGCCGGGCCTTTTCCGGATCAGATTTAAGCTCAAGCAGTCGCATATAATCTACTCTGGTCATTTTTCCACTCTCCCTGTTAAATGATTCTCCGTTTTAACTTGTATCGTCAAAATGACAAAATCCTGTTATAATTTTCTAAGAAAATTTCCGAAAGGGGCATTTTAAATGAAACAGTTCAGCAAGGAAGAACGAAGCTGGATTATGTACGACTGGGCCAACTCGGCCTTTGCAACAATTATGCTGGCGGCGGTGTTCCCGGTGTTTTTTGTGGGAATGGCTGGCGGCGAGGATACCCTTGGCAGCATGTGGTGGGCGCGGGGCACGGCGTTGGCGCGGCTTGTTTTGGGCATTTCCGCACCTATAATCGGTGCGCTGATTGCCTACAAGGGCTTCAAGAAGCGGCTGTTTGTCAGCTTTCTTGCCTTTGGTGTTTTGTTTCACTTGTTTGTGGCCGCCCAAAGCAGCTGGCCGATGCTTCTTATCGGGTATATTTTCGCAAACATGCTGTGGTCGGCGGGGAATATTATTTACGACAGTTATTTGCCAGACGTCACTTCCAAAGACCGCATGGACAAGGTCAGCGCGTGGGGCTTTGCCATGGGATATATCGGCGGCAGTACGATTCCATTTTTAATCAGCATCTTTTTGATTCTGTTCGGCACGGCGGATTGGTTCCCCATGTACATCGACAACACCTTGGCCGTGCGCATTTCCGTTGTTATGACTGCGGTGTGGTGGGCGATTTTTTCGGTTCCCATGATTCGCAACGTACATCATAAATACCCCGTGGACGTGCCACAAAATGGCATGATTTCTGGCGCATTTAAGACAATTTGGGCGACGGCGAAAAAAATCACCAAGAATAAGGGAATGTTTCTGTTCATCGTGGCGTATTTCTTTTACATCGACGGAGTCGGCACGGTTATCACCATGGCCACGGCCTACGGCGCGGAGCTTGGCCTTGGTGACACGGGGCTTATCGGCGCGCTTTTTGTTACGCAAATTGTGGCAATGCCGTTTTCGATTTTATTCGGCAAGCTGGCAGACAGATTTAATTCGATAAATTTGATTATCGCCGCGATATGTGTCTACTTATTAATATGCGTCACTGGTTTTGTGATGGGCTTCGGATTAGAGGAAAACTGGTTCGGCTATGGCGTGGGAATGGTGATGTTCTGGGCCTTGGCCTTTATGGTAGGCACTGTTCAGGGCGGAATTCAGGCGACCTCGCGCGCGGTTTACGGGCGGCTTGTGCCCCCGGAAAATTCCGGTGAATACTTTGGCTTCTTCGAAATCTTCGGACGCTTCGCCGCAATCCTCGGGCCCTTCCTGTATGCCACGGTGCTTGCAATTACCGGAAGACCGTCAGTTTCGATTCTTTCGATTATTTTTATTTTCCTTATCGGGCTTACAATTTTGCTTGTTGGCAAAAAACATCTTAATCTTCGCCCCGCAAAGGAATCTGCCGAATAGGACACCAGTGCCGTGACCGGGCTATAAATTAGGGTTGGCAGAAGCGGGGAATATTCGCTCTAACGCTTGTCGTGGGATGATTGCACCGTCTCGGGTGATGCCTGTGTTGGTCTCGCAAGCGAGCCCAACGATGTCATCAACCCTCGTTTGGTGCACTAATCTCCCGACTTCGCTAAGCGCGCTCACTATTCCCCGC
>Ga0209755_10000521_pt1 | contig 69770 bp, 49 predicted proteins | sample TergutCo191P1_FD_187301 | JGI IMG/M metagenome (GOLD analysis project Ga0209755, IMG submission 187301) | Cornitermes sp. P1 segment gut microbial communities from Petit-Saut dam, French Guiana - Co191P1 (SPAdes) (version 2) | ecosystem: Host-associated > Arthropoda: Insects > Digestive system...
AAAGGTACCAGGAAGACTACCTGGTCGATAGGTTGGAGGTCTAAGCATAGTAATATGTTCAGCCGACCAATACTAATCTGCCGTGAGGCTTGACCATATTTTTGTTCCCTTAAATACGCCTTTTAAATTGTTTTTAAAACAGGTATTTCAGCTAACGGCTGGTGTGTTGCGCGAATGGTGACAAGTTCATCCGGCGTGATGCAAAACTATACTGACTGTTACGTATAGTTATGATATTGTGATTAATGCTTGGTGATTATGGCAAGGGTGTAATACCCGTTCCCTTTCCGAACACGGAAGTCAAGCCCCTTCGCGCCGATGATACTACGTTTCTAAAGCGTGGGAAAGTAGGTCGTTGCCAAGCTTTTTTTTGATTTTATACCCGACGGCTTTGCTGTCGGGTTTTTTTTTAACAAAATGCCTTATTTAGCTCATAAAAAACATTTAAAAATTTGCAATTTCTATTACTATTTTTTAAAATATATATAAGAGGGGTATTGTAAGCAGGAGAGAAATTATCATGAAACGTCTATTTTTTGTAATTCTATGTGTGTTTTTTGTATTTCTGAACGCTTCCGCTCAGGCGAGGTTGGGAGATTTTACAATGCGCGGAGCTGCAAGTCAGGAAATGAAAGCTGACGGGCTTGTAGGTGCGCATCCGAGTCTTCCGCTTAACTCAAGAGTTACAATTACAAACCCCCGTAACGGAAGGGAAGTTGAAATAATAATAACTGATCGTATCGATCCTTCATTAAATAGAATTATTGATCTTTCTTCCGCCGCGCTTGACGCTCTTGGAATGAGAGCCGGGGAACAGATAGTTTTGACAGTAAGCGCTCCGGTACGGCCTGCGGCTCAAACCGCAAGGTCGGCTGATCAAATAGTTGATTTAATGGAACCTACAATAGTCGTCCAGGGGCAGCCTATTATAATCGATACATCGCAGGCTCAGGTGGTAGTTCCGGCTCAGGTGATTATTCCTGTACAAAATCCTGAACAAGCCGCAGCTCAGGCACAGCCGCAGACACAGGTTCAGGCTCAAACACAACCCCAAACTCAGGCACAAGTTCAAACACAGCCGCAAGTAACACAGGTTCCGGCACAAACTCAGCAGCAGGTGCAGCCGCAGACTCAGGTTCAAGTTATAACTCAGCCTCAGACACAAGCGGATCCAATAATAACAATTACAACTCAAGTTCCTTTACAGGAAACACATACTACGATCCCGGCTCAAACGCAAGTTACGGTACAGGTTCAGCCGGAGGATACTCTGGTTAAAGAAGTTGTTCCTGCGGTTTCAATAGCGACTAATAGTCCCATAATAAACGGAACCGCATCTGTTCCGCAGGCGGTATCAGATACGTTACAGGGAGCGGCATCGCCTATTCAATATTCATACAGCAATACAAGCAGCGCCGCTTCAACCGAATTTCTTGCATGGCTTTTTGCGATGACAATGGATTCAAGAGACGCGCAGGCTGCAAGGGAAGCTCAGGCAGCGAGAGACGCGCAGGCTGCAAGAGAAGCGCAGGCAGCGAGGGAAACGCAGGCTGCAAGAGAAGCGCAGGCAGCGAGGGAAACGCAGGCTGCAAGGGAGGCTCAGGCGGCAAGGGAAGCTCAAGCTGTAAGAGAAGCTCAGGCAGTAAGAGAAGCGCAAGCGGTAAGGGAAGCGCAGGCGGTGAGAGATGCGCAGGCAATTAGAGAAGCGCAGGCGGTAAGGGAAGCTCAGGCTGTAAGAGACGCGCAAGCGGTAAGAGACACACAGTCAGTAAGAGAAGCGCAGGCAGTAAGAGATAATAACCAGCCTGCCGGCAATCAGCCTGTAATAATTAATTCATTTCAACCGGCAGCAAATCAGCCGGCAGCCGCTCAGCCTGAAACAACTCAACCTGCTGCAGTACAATCTGTGCCAGTTCAGCCTGCAAGCGCTCAGCCGGTAACGACTCAACCTGTACCTGCGGAAAGTCCTCGTCCATCAGAAACTAATGGTTCATCGGTATTAAATGAGCTTTCGTATGGAACAAATATTAACTCGCTTGTTTCCGATTTAAGAATAGCGAGTCAGGCGGCTCCCCAGCGGGCCGCGGCGCAGCAAACGGCTGTTTATCCGCCTCCTGTAATGCCGGATGCGGTTCAAATTATTCCGGGTCTTCCTGACAGTAATACAAATTTATCTTATAATCTGCAGGTTGGCGCGTATTCATCACTGGAAACCGCAAGTAATATAGCTCAAATAATCGGAAACGCGGGTTTTAATGTTTTAATTGATTCTTCAGGATCGGTTTATCGTGTTATGGCCGCTGGAATACCGTCATATTATGTTTATTCGGCTTCTGTAAGGCTTGGTTCGCTTGGTTTTGCTCAAGTATGGGTCAGAGAATAAAATAATGCTTGAATTGTTAGCGGTTTGATGATACATTTTATATATAAAAGGGAGGATATCCTAAATGGCAGTACGTACTGATGTTAGTAAAACGGAATCCAAGCAATTAGTTACATTCCAACTCGGGGAAGAGCTGTATGGTGTAAATATTATGGATGTTAAGGAGATTGTGCGCGTACAGGCAATCCGTCCGATTCCAAACGCTCCTACTTATGTAGAAGGAATTTTTAATCTTAGAAGCGAAATTATTCCTATTATAAATTTACACAAGAGGTTTCATTTAAGAAAACTTGTAAGTTCCGAAGAAGATGAGTTGTTATCAGGCTTTGTTATTCTTGACATTGACGGCATGAAACTTGGCATTATTATTGACAGAATCTCGCGCGTTGTTACGGTAGAAAAAGAACAAATTCAACCGCCGCCTCAGATGTTTTCGGGTATAGGCGCTGAATATATCGAAGGTGTTGTCCGTCAGGAAAACGGATATTTAATTCTTCTTGATATCAGGGATCTCTTTAATCCAAAAGAACTTCAGAAAATTGCTGAGCTTCGCAGGTAGGCGGCGGCTTTAACTGCTAAGACATAAGATTGGCTTCAGGTTAACATGAAAATAGAAATCTATTCTCCGACAATCAGGCGAAAGGAAATGGACGCTGTTTTAACCGCGATGGTGGAGGAAAAAATAGGGCCGGGAGAGCGCAGCCGGTTATTGATTCAAACAGCGAAAGATCAGCTTGCCTTTGATTACGCGCTTGCGCTTCGAAGCCCCGCTGTCGCGCTGTTTTTCGCGCTTAAAGCCTTGACAAAGCCGGGACAAGCAGTGCTTTTATCCTCTCTTTCTCCGCGTTATTATTTACAGGTTTTACAGGATTTGCAGCTAACGCCTGTTTACTGCGATGTAAGTTATGATCTTCCTGTAATGAGCAGGGAGTCAGCGGAAAGCGCGGTTTCTAAAAAACCTTCCGATCTTGAAATTGGAGCTGTAGTTGTTCATCATACTCTGGGGTATATTCCGGATACTGCTTCAATTGCCGGACTCGGATTTCCTGTTATCGAAGATATTTCGCAAAGCTACGGTTTTTGGCTGAAACCGGCCGCAAAAAAAAATGAGGATGATCCTTCGGTAAACGATAAACCCTCAAAAAAAGATAATGATTCTTCCGGTTCCCCGTTCACCGTTCCATATTCCGCGTTTTACATTCTCGGGCTTGAAGAGCGCGATATGCTGACTTCGGGCGGAGGCGCGCTTTTATTTGCGATGAACAGAAAAGACGGCGCCTTGCTTCGCGCTTTCGCTGGTGTAGCAAATGAATATTGCCTTCCGGATATTAACGCAGCGCTTGCTGTTGTTCAGTTTAAGGAAATTTCACGTAACATCGGAAGAAGGCGGACAATCGCCGAAGTTTATTCTAAAGCGTGTCTTTCGCTTTCATCACGGACAAAACACAAGCGTTTTGTACCTTTAAGCATCAGCGATAACGAATACTGTAATTACGCGTTTTCTCTGATACTTGACACAGGCTTAAAAGACGTTATTGCTTACGCGAAGAAAAAAGAAATTGAAACAGAAAATGCTTTTGAAAACACAATCGCGCACTCGGGGTTTGACCTTGGTTCAACGTGTCCTGTCAGCAGTTCGCTGATACTCAGAACCATAAATTTCCCGATATATCCGCGGCTGCGCTCTCAGGATGTAGAGCGTATAACACGTCTTGTCATGACTCTTCCTTAAGAAGGCGCTTATGAATAAGAAAGCGGTGCTTTTTGTTAATGATTTAAAAAAACATGCCGCAGACCTTGCCGTAAAAATTAAAAACGAACTTTTCAGGTTTTCTGTAGATGCGGAGATATTTTCGTTTTACGGGAAGCCTGAGCCTCCGCCGGGTCTTGCGATATGCAAATGGTCGGCAGGCGGCTCGCTTTTAGAAACACTGCCTGAAAAAAAATGGGATATTGCTTTCTCGCTCGGCGGCGACGGAACTGTTTTATACGCGGCGCGCTGCCTGTCCCCTATAGGGGTGCCGATTCTCCCTGTTAATCTCGGGACACTGGGGTTTATCGCTGAGGTTGAAAAAGACGACTGGCTGGATGTTTTTTCAAGATGGGAAAAAGGCGAGTTAACGGTTTCTAAAAGATGCATGTTCGAGGTTTCTGTTATACGAAATTCAAAAGTGCTTGCGAAAAATATATTCTTAAATGACGCTGTAGTGAGCGCGAGCGGAATCGCGAAGCTTATCTCGCTTGACGTTCACATCAGCAACAGTAAATTAACCGACAAAACGGGCAGTTATTTAAATAAACGCAGTCTGATTTCTCTCGGTCTTTTCCGCTGTGACGGACTTATAATCTCATCGCCGACAGGTTCTACTGCTTATTCAATGGCGGCAGGCGGGCCGATTCTGGACCCTGAAATTGAAGCTGTAATAATAAATCCGATATGCCCATTTGCGCTTTCCAACAGGCCCTTTGTTCTTCCGTCATATCAATCGCTTTCTATAACAGTGGAAAAACAGCAGCGGTCAAATGTACTTTTAACTGTTGACGGACAGGATACTTTTGATCTTGAATGTGATGACATGGTAATAATAGAGCAGGCGCCTAACCCCGCGCTGCTTGTACTTGCAGGGAAACACACTTATTATTCAGCGTTAAGAAATAAACTTTTCTGGTCGCCTTCTATAACCGGAAAGGGCGATGAATGAGGCTTTGCTTCATTTTAAATCTTCTGATCTTTTATAAATGGTCAGACCGCGTAAATTGAGGTTATATGCTAGAAGAACTTTCCATCAGGAATTACGCTTTAATCGATTCTATAACGCTTTCTTTTCGTCCGGGTTTTAATGTTCTGACAGGAGAAACAGGAGCGGGAAAATCAATAATTGTAGGCTCTTTAAGTTTTTTAATGGGCGGGAAAATGGATACGGATGTTATACGCTCAGGCTGTGATGAGGCTTCTGTATCGGCTGTAATATCAATAAATAAAAATAATACCGATGTAACACAATGGCTGAAAGCGCGCGACATTGAATGCGATGAGGATACTGTTATAATCCGCAGAAATATTAAAACAACCGCGAGAGGATCGATTTTTATTCAGAATGTTCCTGTAACAAGGCAGGATTTAAGCGAGTTCATGGGATTATTAATTGATCTTCACGGGCAGCATAATCATGAATCGCTCTTGCGCAGGGAAAGCCACCGCCGTTTTCTGGATCGTTTCGCCGGTATCGAAAACGAAGTCCGCTCCTTTTCATCGCTTTTTCTTGAGCTGACAGAAAAACGCAAGACCCTCGAAAATTCCTTAAAAAGCGATCGTGAAAGGGAAGAAAGGCTTGAACTTTTAAATTATTCGGTAGAGGAAATCGAAAAAGCGAAAATTCAAACAGGAGAAATCCGCGAGCTTGAAATGGAAGCGCAGAAACTTTCTGACTTTGAAAAACTTATGGGCTTTGTCAAAACGGCGGCAAATTGTTTTATTGACGGCGATAACTTTTCAGGCGTAAAAGGAGAGGCGGAAAGACTTATGTCTGTTTTAAATCTTGCAAGGCGCGCAAAGACCGCGCTTGACAGCGCATGCGCTGTTGATCCGTCGCTTGGAGAGATTGCAAGAAGATTCGAAAATTTATATTACGAAGCCGAGGATATCGCAGGTGATTTCAGGACATACAAAGATAATTTGTCTTTTGATCCTGAGAGGCTTGATGAAGTTAACGAAAGGCTTTCGCTTCTTTATAAACTTAAAAAGAAATATGTTAAACCGCCTGATATAACAGGAAATGATGAAGAAGCGATTTTATCATATTTGGCGAACGCTAAAAATGAGATTGAAACGCTGGGAAGCGCAGAAGAAAACAGGGAAAAATTAAAAACCACTATCAGTGCGCTCGAAAAAAACGTTGTCGCTAAAGCGCAGTATTTAAAAGAAAAAAGAACCGCGGCATCGCTTAACTTAAGCTCGTTAATCGCGGGTATATTAAAAAATCTTGGCATGCCTAACGCAGGTTTTAAAATTTCCGTAACTCCAAGGGTGAATGAAGGAGGCCAGCCTTCTTTTGGACCTTACGGAACAGACGATGTTGAATTTTTAATTTCAGCTAACACAGGAGAGCCTTTAAAAGACCTTGCGAAAATCGCCTCGGGAGGAGAACTTTCAAGGGTAATGCTTGCGATAAAAACCGCGCTGTTGGCTGAAAGCGGAGTCCAGGGAGAAGACACCGGCGTAGAAACCCTTGTATTTGACGAAATTGATACAGGAATCGGAGGTGAAGTCGCTTTAAAAGTCGGCGAATATTTAGCGGGAATAGGCAGATTTAAACAGATTTTTTGCGTAACACATCTTGCGAGTATCGCTGTAAGAGCCGATAATCATTTTAAGGTAGAAAAAAAGACCGAAGGGGGCAGAACCTTTACAGGTATCGGTCCTTTAAGCGTTCAGGGGAGAAGAAAAGAAATCGCCAGAATGCTTGCAGGAGACTCAGGAGAGGCGGCTCTTGCTCATGCTGATGATTTGATACAAAAATACGGTAATAGAGTTGTTCGATAACTTCAATTATTGAACAAGTCCAGTATAAAAAATTACGGTACTGCCTGCGGAGGGCTGATGGCGAAGGTTAATGATCAAGATCGGCATATGTACTACGAGAAGGCAAAAATTTATTTAGCGATGACAAGATCGCTTTTGGATAAAGAAAAGAAACTTCTTGTGGAAGCGAAAAAAAACACTCCTCAGTCAACTATGTATAAGCTTAAACTTTCCGATGAAATGCTTAACCTCGCTTCTTATTACATCGCAATTAACGGCATTTCGCAGTCTGTAATTAAAAATAAAAATGAAGAAGCGCTAAATGACGCGCGGAAATCCCTTTATAAAGCGGTTATATATCTTGAAGAAGTAGTAAGCAATTCTGTTGACGCTCCTTTTTCGGATTATGAAGAAAAATTAGCGGTTATCGATTCGTTTGATCCGAATCAGCGTTATAATTTAATCTGCAAGATGGGACTCGCGATTGATTTGATTCAACTTGCTTACGGCGATAATTCAAAATGGAGATGGACATTTGTAGAAATTGAGGGCCGTTTCGCGGCTGTCGCAAAAAACATTGTTAATTTAAAGCAGGTTTACGCGAATATGAACCCTGAATCCGAATATTATGAGTCTACTGTCTATCATGTCCGGCTGGTAAAAAAACTTTTAGCTCAGGCCGCGGATCGTTACCGTGAAAAATATGAGCTTTCCACAAATCAGACTCTGGATTTTAAAAACGGAATCAACTTTCTTGCCGCCCTTAGGCGGATACATATTGTTCTTGCCGAAAACGAAGAATCTCAGGATATAAAGAAAAAATTGAGTATCTGGGCGCAGAAACTTGAGACAGATCAAAAGAAACAGGATGAAGCAAAAAAGAAAAAATGACCAGAAGGCAAAAGCAGGAAGAAACAAAAACTTCTAAAGAAAAAAAACCTCAAATCCCTTTAAAAGAATTTAAGCATCTCTTTCCGTATCTTGCGCGTTACCGCAGACATTATGCAATAGGCCTTTTTTGCCTAATCATTGTGGACGCCGCTCAGATTGCGATACCTCAGTTTCTCCGCGCTGCGATTGATATGATTTCAGAAGGAAATTTTGATTTAAAACAAATTATTATACTCTGTCTTTGGATGATCGCGGTGATGGCTCTGGTTTCGCTCGGCCGTTTTTTATGGCGTTTTTTTATTCACGGCTCGTCAAGGCGGATAGAGGCGCAGTTACGTGAAAATTTATTCAGCCATCTTACAAAAATGTCTTGGGATTTTTATCAGAAAAATAAAATCGGGGATTTAATGGCGAGATCAATAAATGACCTTCATGCTGTCCGCATGTCCATCGGCATGGGGCTTGTCGCTTTATTTGATTCTGTTTTTATGGCCACCGCTATTTTAATTATTATTTTTGTGCAGGACGCAGGATCAGCGGCTTTTTCTATTATCCCTCTGCCTGTTGTTACAGCATTAATTCTGATTTTTGGGAGCCTTGTCGGCAGAAAATTCAAAAGGGCGCAGGAAGCGTACTCAAAAATGAGCGAAAGAACTCAGGAAACTTTTGCCGGCATAAGCGTTATTAAATCTTTTGTAAAAGAATGGTGGTTCATCAAAAAGTTCGCTGACTCCAACGATGATTATATGGCGGCGAATATGGAACTTGTCCGCCTATTTGGTTTTTTCTTTCCTTTTATTTCGCTCATCTCCGGGTTTACGATTTTAATAATGCTTGCAATCGGAGGGATAAGGGTTATAGACGGCCTTATGACACCGGGAAGTCTTGTCGCGATGTTCCGCTATCTTGGCATGCTAATCTGGCCTTTAATCGGAGCCGGATTTATGGTGAACATGATTCAGCGCGGAGCTGTAAGCCTTGGAAGAATTAACGAGGTTCTTAAGACTGTGCCTTCCATAAGAGACAATGAAAAAACAGGAACATTAAATGAAGAATCCGCTGTTAAAGATGAGAGTGTCCCTGCTATTGAGATAACAAATCTTGATTTTATATATAACTCTGATATAGAGCCTTGTGAAAATAAAGAACAGCCTGAAACAATAAAACATAATAAGGTTCTTGATGGAATTAGTTTAAAAATTAACCGCGGGCAGTGGTTAGGTGTCATGGGTAAGACAGGCGCGGGAAAATCAACGCTTTTAAAAACATTCATGCGGATGATTGACCCGCCTGAGGGATGCGTGCGCGTATTCGGCCTTGACGTGCATAAATGGCCGCTTGACAGCCTGCGCGGATTATTCGCGGTAAGCCCTCAGGACAGTTATTTGTTTTCTGATACAATTGCGAATAACATAGCTTACGGGTTAACGGAAAGCGATGAAAATATAAAGGAAAATATTGTTATTAAGGCGGTAAACTTCGCTTCATTAGCGAAGGATATGGATAATTTCCAGCACGGTAAAAAAACGCTTGTAGGCGAGAGGGGTCTGACCCTTTCCGGAGGACAAAAGCAAAGAACGGCGATAGCAAGGGCAATGGTAATGGAAAGTGAATTTTTAATATTAGATGATTCTTTTTCCGCTGTTGATAATGAAACAGAAGTAAAAATCCTTGAGGCTTTATGGAAAGAGAGAAAAGGTAAAACCACAATAATTATATCGCACCGGGTTTCTACGCTTAAATATTCAGATAACATTCTTGTACTGGAAAAAGGAAAAGTTCTTGAGTACGGAAGTCCTCAGGCTTTAATTTCTACAGGGGGTTTTTACTCAAGGATGGCGGCCTTTCAGAGCCTTGAATCACTGGAGCCTGTTTTTACAAAAGGCGGTTTACCAAAGGAGAGCGAAAATGGCTGACAGTTATTTTGATACAGATGATGTGACAAAAGAATATGACAGCCGCATAATACGCAGAATCCTTTCTTATTTAAAACCTTACAAACATCTTGTTATAATTACTGTCGCGGCTTTAGTTATTTCTACGTTAGGTGAACTTTTTTTGCCTGTGTTGCTGCAAAGGATAATAGACGACGGAATTTTAATAAAAAACGTTTCATTTCTTATACGCGGCTGCGTTATATATTTATTAATTTTATTATTCGTTTTTAGTTTAACATTTGTTCAGACATGGACCGCGAACCTTATGACTCAGCGCGTTTTAAAGGATATAAGGATCGCGCTTTTCACAAAGACTATAGGGCAGTCAACAGGATTTTTGTCGCGCCATCCTGTAGGAAGGATCGTTACGCGTCTTACAAGCGATGTTCAGACGATGGACGAGTTTTTTACAACGGTTCTGGTCGCGTTTTTAAAAGATATCGCAATTATGATTGGAGCTTTAATAACGCTTTTTATTTTATCGCCCCCGCTTGCCGCCGCGGTTCTTATAACGCTTCCTCCTGTTTTAATTTTAACTTTTATTAGCCGCGTTAAAGCGCGGGATGCGTTCAGAAGGCAGCGCACAGCTTCTTCTTTAGTTTACGCGTATCTTGCGGAAAGGCTTTCAGGCATGCAGGTTGTACAGCTGTTCAGACAGGAGAAAAAAAGTTCCGCGGAATTTCAAAAGAGCAATAAAGAACTGTTAGATGCAAACCTTGGGGAAATGTATGTATTCGCTACCTTCCGCCCGGTTGTGGAATGGTTCTCCACTTTTACAATGGCGGTTGTAATTGTTGCAGGAAGCAGGATGATGCTTTCTATGTCGCTCTCCCTTGGATCATTGATTGCGTTTATTAATCTTGTTCAAATGTTTTATCAGCCTGTAACGGACATCGCGGAAAAATACACAATGCTTCAATCCGCGATGGCAGGTGGCGAAAAAATATTTAAACTAATGGATACTGACGAACACATTAAAGACAGCGCCGGCAGTCAAATGACGGCCCCCGAAGATATTAAAGGAAACGTTGAATTTAAAAATGTAAACTTTGCGTATAAAAAAGGCGAGGATGTTTTAAAGTCGCTTTCATTCTCTGTAAAGTCAGGTGAAATGGCGGCTATCGTCGGATACACCGGAGCGGGAAAGACTACGATTATAAATGTTTTAACACGTTTATGGGATATACAAACCGGGGTTATCTCTCTTGACGGGAGACCTGTAAATGATTACCCGCTTGATAAACTGCGTAATTCAATTATGCCCGTTAATCAGGACATTACTTTATTCTCAGGAACGATAGAAGAGAATATCAGCCTCGGCCTTGAATTACCGGAAGAAGAAATAATCGAAGCCGCTAAAGCGGTTCACGCGCATGAGTTTATCTCAGGTCTTAAAGACGGATACAAAACAATCCTGTCGGAAAGAGCTGCGAACATCTCCACGGGGCAGAGACAGTTAATAAGTTTTGCGCGCGTAATTGCGCATAACCCCCGCGTGGTCATCCTTGATGAAGCGACAAGCTCTATCGACACTGAAACAGAGCGGCTCATTCAGCTTGGAATGAAAAAGGTTCTTTCAGGGCGCACCTCGATCGTAATCGCACACAGGCTTTCTACCATTAAAAACGCCGACCGTATTCTGGTTCTTTCAGGAGGACGTTTAGTGGAAGAAGGCAATCATGAGGAGCTTATTGCGCATAATGGAATTTATGCAAGTCTTTACAAATTACAGTACAGTCAGGAAGAAATAGCTTAGGCAAATTATTAAGAATTTCCTATGGAAATTCGGCTTTGTATAAATTAAAATGATAACAGGGTGAAAAAGCGGAATTTTATCATATTGATTGTTCTCTTTCTTTCTGTTTGCGCGGGTTTGTCTGCGCAGAACAGGGAATATATCCCCTATGTTACGAATATTCAAGCGGAAGCAAGAAACAACCTTATAAGGCTTACTTGGGCAGATTCACAGGACGCCCACGGGCCTGTTTATATTTTTAGATCAACCCGTCCGTTTTCAGGCGTTATCCCTGCAAATATTAGGCCTGTAATTGTCAGATACGGCGAGCAATATTATATTGACGATACCGACGACATGGAAAATCTTTATTATTTTATCGCCGCAAGCGATACCGCAGGGCAGCGTTATGATATTGTCCTTCCCGGGATAAACAGCACCAGTTTGTTTACAGCTCAGGGGTTAGAGGACGCTCCTATTGAGCCGTCTTTATCAGGCGCGGCATCTGCAGAGTCGATGGACGGTATTCATAATCTTACAGCAGCGCAGGACGGCGACAGAATCATAATCACCTTTGATTCCGGTGAAACATGGCGGAACGCAATATTATATCGAAGCACTCAACCTATAAACCATGTGCAGGATCTTTTAAACGCTGTAATTATTCATCACGGCGCGGTTTCTCCCAGCGTTGATTTGCCTGTTCCCGGAATTTTATTTTATTATGCTGTAATATTCGAAGATGAAATCGCAAGCGGCAGCATGGGAATCAAGCCGGGGATTAACGCGACAATTTCCGCCGTTACATTGCACAGCGATACTCTGGAACGCGCGATGCGCCCGATACCGCTTCCGGCATTAAGCGCAGGAATAGAAGGCGGTTTTTTTATAACAGAAATTCCAAATCAGATTCCGTTAAGCGCTGAATCGCTTAATATGCTGAGCGTTAGTCAGATGCCGCAAAAGGCGCCGCTTGAGTTAAAAAGGCCGCGTGTTTTCTCTGTCGATTTAATAGCGCCTATAAGAGGCGAGGAGTCAGCGCTGTTTCAGATAATCGCTGAATATTTTACCAAGTTCGACTGGGAGAACTCACGCATAAATTTGCAGCATTATCTGTCGCTTCCAAGATCGAAAGAAGCCGAAGCGCGCGCCCGTTTTTATCTCGGCCAGAGCCTTTATTATTCGGGATATTACAGGGACGCTTTAATGGAGTTTCTTGCGTTCAGATCATATAACTCAGGCGAAGCAAACAAATGGATCGACGCTGTGTTAACAGCGATGGTTTATTGACTTATTCGATAACTCTTTTGATTACTTTTATTTCTCATACTGCGCAAGACAAAGTTCGTAATACCTTCCCTTTAGCGCCATCAGCTCTTCGTGTGTTCCGCTTTCCGTAATTTCCCCGTCGCTTATAAACATAATGCGCGTACAGTTTCGGATTGTAGAAAGGCGGTGGGCGATTATAAATGAAGTGCGCCCTTTCATTAATGTTTGTATTCCCTGCTGGACAAGCTGTTCTGTTCCTGTGTCAATGCTGCTTGTAGCTTCGTCAAGAATTAAAATGCGCGGATTGGAAATTAACGTGCGGGTAAACGCCAATAACTGCCTTTGCCCTGCGGAAATGCCGCCGCCTCTTTCTGTTATCGGGGTATCATAACCCTGAGGAAGTTTCTCTATAAAATTATGAGCGCCGATAAGCTCCGCCGCAGCGCGGATTTCCTCTTCTGTTGAGTTAAGTTTCCCGTAACGGATGTTATCTGCAATAGTGCCTGTAAAAAGAAAATTATCCTGAAGCATTATTCCCATGCGGCTTCGCAGCGAACGAAGGGTTGCCTTCATTATATCCTGACCGTCAATTAAAACCTGCCCTTCTTCGATATTATAAAAACGAGACAGAAGGTTTACAATCGTTGTTTTCCCGGCTCCTGTAGGACCTACAATCGCGATGCTTTGTCCGGGATGAGCTTCAAAATTGACGTTTTTTAAAACCTTTCTCTTTGAGTCATAACTGAAACTTACATTTTTAAACTCTACATGTCCTCTGACAAAGGAAAGGTCTACGGCGTTAGGGATATCCTGAATAGAAACAGGCTCCGCTATTGTGTCGAAAATTCTGTCAATATACGCCATCGCAGTGATAAAAGTATTGTAAATGTTCGCAAGGTTTATAATAGGCTGCCAGAAACGCCACGCATAATTTCCCATAACAAGCAGCATTCCGAAACTTGCCATAGGGTTCATCCAGTAAACGCCCATGATATAAACAAACGAAAACACCGCCTGGCTTATAGTTTCCGTGGAAAACCAGACTGTATTGGAAATATAAATCGCCTTCATCCATACTTTGTTGCGTTCTTCTGTCAGGCTGCTCATGATGCCTATGTTCTTTTTCTGCCTGTCAAAAGCCTGCGTTACGCGCACACCGTCGATGGATTCCTGCACATAAGCGTTAAGGTTCGCGTTTTTATTTGACACATCCTGCCATGCTTTTCTCTGCGCCGGCTTTATTATCCAGATAAAAAGCGCGAACAACGGAAGCCCCATAACAGTCACTGTCGCAAGCTGCGGGCTTATCTGGTACATAAAAAAGATAATAAAAATAATGTTTAAAACTTCGATAATAAAATTTATTATTCCGTTGGAAAGCGCGTCCGATACGCTGTTAACATACGGCACAACGCGCACGAATATTTTTCCGTGAGGCCGGCTGTCAAAAAAACTAAATGATAATTTTTGAAGATGCGAAAAAAGATCGTAGCGGATATCATGAATAATTCCGGCTCCCGCGCGGGCTACAAGAATGTTTCTTATTGCGCCTAACGCAATGCTTACGACAATTGAGGCGGTTAAAAAAAGCGCCATTATAAGAAGAAGCCTAACGTCTTTATTCGGAACAGCTTCATCTATCGCTCTTTTAATGAATAAAGGGCCTACTAAAGATGCAAGGGACGCCAATATGCTGAAAAACAGCGCAAGCTTTAAAGGACCTTGGGCTTTTATTAAATAGCCGACAACGCGTTTTATATTAAAAAGGCTTACTTTCTCGTCTAAATATTCGTCAACATCGTAGCGGTTGCGCTCTTTCGCTGTTTTTTGTTCTGCTTTTCGTTTTAACATATATTACAATTATCCTTTGCGCGGAAAGATTTTATTTAAGATGCCGGGCAGAGTATGATGCATAGCGTCAATACCTGCGTTGTTTTGCAGTTTCCAGATGTTATAATAAAAACCTTTTTTATCAAGAAGCTGCGAATGCGTTCCGCGTTCAATGATGCGCCCGTTATCCATAACAAGAATAAGGTCTGCGCCCCTGAATGAGGATATCCTCTGAGCGATGATTATTTTTGTGCATGGAAAATCAAGATTTTTAAGCTGATCCTGGATATACTGTTCTGTCTCGCTGTCCACAGCTGATGTAGTATCGTCTAAAATTAAAACCGAAGGCTCCATCGCAAGCGCGCGGGCAAGCGCGATTCTCTGCCTCTGTCCGCCTGAGATTCCGACCCCTCTCTCTCCGACCAGTGTATCGTAGCCTGAGTTCATCTCTTTAATAAAATTATCTGCGTCCGCCTGAACAGCGTGTTTAATAACCGCTTCATCATCCAGTTCATCTCTTCCGTAAGAGATGTTGCCTTTTACGGAATCTGAAAATAAAAACACATCCTGCATCGCAAGGCCTATATGCCGCCTTAATGAAGATAGCGTATAACGTCTTATGTCCTCGCCGTCAAGAAGCACCGCGCCCCAGTCCGGTTCGTAAAAACGCATAAGAAGATTTATAAGCGATGTTTTTCCAGCGCCTGTGCTTCCGAGTATTCCTATAGTTGATCCAGCCTCGGCGATAAAATTTATATCTTCTAATATCACAGATTCGTTGATAGTCAATTTAATATCGCGGAATTCTATTTTGCCGGAAGGACGCTCTGTAAGCTGAACAGAGCCTGATTTACTGCTGATCCCTTTTGGAGCTTCTGTTACTTCGCGGATCATTTTTCCGGCTGTTGAAAAACGTTCAAGGTCAGCAAGAAGGGGACCCAGCATCCACATCGGAGCCGAGAGCGCCCACGTTAATGAAGAGAACGCCATGTATTCGCCTGCTGTTATCCATTCATTGATTAAGAAAATTCCGCCGACAGCAAGCATAATTATCATAAGCGACTGGCTTACAATTTCCAGAAGCGGATGATATTTTGCCACTATAAGCGCGTTTTCGCAGGAAGTGTTCCGGTAGTCTTCGTTGTATTTTTCAAAGTGTTTAATCTCATGATCTTCGCGCGCGAACGCTTTTACTACGCGGTTACCGTCAATATTTTCCGTTACTTTCGTGCCAAGGTCTGTTAATTTTTGCCTGAGCAGGCGAAAGCGCGGCCTGATTCTTAGAACAAACCTGCGGCTTATTAAAAGAATAAACGGGGTAACAGCTACAAGGCACAAGGCAAGCCGCCAGTTAATTAACATATAAAAAATAAATGTCGAGATAAATAGAACAATAGCGTCGACAATCATGTATGATATCCACGCAACAGAATGACGAACCATTTCAAGGTCCTGAGTCATCCTTGTCATAAGATTTCCTGTAGGGAACCTGCTTAAAAACCGGAAATCCTGCCATTGCACAATATTGTACATTTCACGGCGGATATCTGTCATAACGCCCGTACTGGATTTCTCCATCATTAATACCATTAGATAGCGCAAGCCAAGACGGCCAAGCTGAACCGCCATCATAATAATTAAAAGAGGAATAAGGCGTTCAACTTTACCTAAAGTTAAAACATCGTCAATTATTTCCTGGCCTAGCCTTGGGTTTATTACCCGAATGCCGGCTGTGATTCCAGCAAGAATAAGGCCTCCGATAAAGAAAGCCCTTTTCCCCTTCATATAATTCCAGAGCCATTTAATTTGATCCATGATTGATGATTCCTAAAACCCTTTAATCTTCTTTCCGAACAGCATATTTTGATAGCAGCGCAGACAACCCGGGAACATGCCGCCTTCACATTCGTGAATGGTTTTTCTGAAAAGGTTAGCGCGGTCTCCGTTTACTATATCCTTAAATGACTGATCTTTAATATTGCCTAAAATATAGTCAGGATAATCCGCGCAAAAATGCACGTCCCCGTTGTAATTGACATTTGCCTGGCACCATGGAACTAAGCAGTGATTGCGTACCGGCGTTTCAAGTTCGGCGTAATATGTATGGGTTTTTTCGGGGTTTAATGTCGGGACTGTAATTATCGTGTGCCCGTAATTTTTTTCCTGTATATCCTGTAAGATGTCATGCAATTTTTTTCCGTCTATTCCAAGATTGTATCCTGTGTTGTAAGCTTCCAAACAGTCGATATCGGTATCAAGTTTTTCCTTCATGAATTTCTTCTGAGAGGCGACAATATTATCGTTTGTGTATGTTCCTAAATTATAAATATGAAGATCAAGTTTATACTCTTTGCTGGCGTCCGCCAGTTCCGCAAGGTGCATGTAATTTTTATTTGTCACAACAGACACAATCGATAAAATAGGATATTTTGCTTTTTGTTTTTCCTTTTCCCTGTTTATAGCTTTAAAACCGGCGATTACTTTGTCGTAAGTGCCTTTGCCGCGGGTTTCGTCATTCACATCGCGGAAAGCGTCAAGAGAAACAAATAATGCGCTCCATCTGTCGCGCACTATCTGTTCAGCGTACCTTTCAACTAACGTACCGTTTGTGTTAACGCTTACAAAAAGTCCTTTCTCGACCATATATTTGCATAACGGCAGTATATCAGGGTAAAGAAAAGGCTCTCCTCCCCAAAGATAGGTAACAGGTTTTATCGGAGCGATTTCGTCGACAAATTTTTTCCATGTTTCAAGCGGAAGAATATTTTTACTTTCCTGCGCGGCGCGGTCGTTCATTACGCCTTTGTCGCCGTACTGACCGCACATTTTACAGCGGAGGTTGCAGGCTCCTGTGAGTTTAAAATATACTAACCCCAGATTTTTAAAATGATTAATGCCGTAATTGCGTTTCGGCAGACACCTTGCCTTGCCAAGTTTAATAAAACCGTGCAGCATTTTCGCGGACAGATTCGGATTTACCTTAAAAAGCATCGGTACGACGGATATATTTTCTTTCACAGCTGCTTCCTATGTTAGCTCTTTTTAGCCGGTGTCTGTCTATAATAATAACACACTGTAAACAGACACCTTAGTAATAAACGCTCTTACGCCTGCCCGGCAGAACCAAGTACGTTTTGATTTTTATGAGCGTATAATTTTTTTAGCTCATCTCTTGCAGGCCCCAAATATTTGCGCGGATCAAATTCATCCGGTTTTTCAAAAAAGACTTTGCGGATTAAAGCAGTCATCGCAAGACGGCCGTCCGAATCGATATTTATTTTACAGACAGCGCTTGCGGCGGCTTTTCGAAGCTGTTCTTCGGGGATACCGACTGAGTCGCTTAGCTTGCCGCCGAATTTTTCTATTATGTGCACGTATTCAATAGGCACCGACGAAGAACCGTGAAGAACAATCGGGAACCCCGGAATTTGTTTTTCGACTTCTTCAAGGATGTCAAAGCGAAGAGGAGGAGGGATTAAAATACCGTCTGAGTTTTTTGTGCACTGTTCAGGTTTAAACTTGGCTCTGCCGTGGCTGGTGCCGATTGAGATAGCCAGGGAATCAACCTTTGTTTTATTGACAAAATCCACCACTTCGTCCGGCTGAGTATAATGGCTGTGTTCTGAAGAAACATCGTCCTCAACACCGGCTAAAACGCCAAGTTCGCCCTCGACAGTTACGTAGTCTTTTTGAGAGTGCGCAAACTCGCAGACTTTTTTTGTAACGGCGACATTTTCATCATAAGAAAGATGCGAGCCGTCTATCATGACAGATGAAAAACCTGTCTCAATGCAGTCTTTGCAGATTTCAAACGAATCGCCGTGATCAAGATGCAGGACGATAGGAATGTCATACCCCAGTTCATGCGCGTATTCAACTGCTCCTCTTGCCATGTTGCGAAGGATATTCTGGTTCGCGTATTTCCTCGCGCCTGAGGAAACCTGTAATATAACAGGCGATTTGGTTTCTACACAGGCCTGAATAATTGCCTGCATCTGCTCCATGTTGTTAAAATTGTACGCGGGAATCGCGTATCTGCCTGCCATCGCTTTTTTAAAGATTTCTTTTGTATTTACTAATCCTAATTCTTTATAACTTGTCATTTACATACTCCTAAAATGGGTTTTTTACATACTATTAGATTTTATATTATTTGGTCAAGGGAATAAATGCGGAATCAGAAATCTACGGGTTTTAAATTCTGGATAAATTATTCCTCCCTCCTCATTCTTTATTATAAATGATATACTCGTATAATCAGTAATGAAAAAAAAAGCCATTATAAAATTGGCAGTTTTAATAACTCTGGCTTTGGCCGTAATTGTTCCGGTTTTAATATTTTTTATCCGCTCTCCTGTTCTTATTGTTTCTGAAACATCGTCTTTAACCCTATACGGGAAGGGAAGGGTTAACCGTACAGTTCTTTTAAGCTCGCTTTCTCTATTCAGGCCTGTCAAAGTTGTGGAAGTGGCGAATAATGCAGGCGCGGATATTGTAAGGTACGCTGTCGAGGAAATCTCTCAAAAACCGTATTGTGTGATTTTTCCGCGAAGATTCGCGCAGTCCGCAGGAATTTATCAGGGGCATAATCCGGAAATCAGAACAGTAATACTGGAAGGCAGATATACAACGGATCAGATCAACCGGGAAGGGGTATTCAGCTATTTTTCTGATACTGAATCCGACTTTTTCAGAGCAGGATACGCCGCTGCGGCTTTCACTGAAAGCAGAATCGCCAATATCGCGGTTTTTATCGAACCTTTACAATATTTAATTTATGGTTTTCTGGCGGAAGAAGCGTTTTTACGAGGTCTTGATGATCTTGGCAGTATGGCAAGCGCCTACTTTTTTACATCTTTTTCAGATTTTCCCGAAGACCTTGAGGTTTCCTGTATAGTGATTGCCGGCGCCGGTTGGGAATTTCTTGAAGGCGGCAGTACAGGTCTTCCTGTTATTTTGTTTAGCTGGCTTGATCCTTTTATGGCGCCTTCCGATATTGTATTGATGATAGACGATTCGCCTTTTGCTCAGCTTTTGGACGCTGTATCATTGTCAAAAGCAGGTTTTTGGGATGGCAGCATAAAATCCCGGTTTTCTGTGATAAATACAGGAATAATCGGCAGCGGATTGTTACGCAATATAAATAATATGTAGAAAAATAAAGAAATAAAACCTTAATTATTTGACAAATTTACCGTAAACAAATATAATCTAAGGAGAAGGCTTTATAAAGAGGAGTTAGGGATGAAACATAGCAGTTTCAAATTTATCTGCCTGATTATTTGGGCATGTATAACGGTCTTTTCAGCGTATGGTCAGCAGACCACTGCGCAGGAATCTTTGATTCTGGAAAGTTTTAACGGGGACGATAACGCTCCGTATATATGGAAAACCGACGCCAGCAGGTTTATTTCACCGGTCAGGGATAGTAACGGAGCGATAGTGCAGGATAGTAACGGCAATGCTCAAAGATTTCCGGTATTACGGTACGTTGACACATGGCCTGTTGCAGGGTTTGGATTCAGACCGGCGGATACGCAAAGAAGCTTGGGTATTCACGGCGCGTTTGATCGTCAGGGGTATAACTGGATCGATTTATATCCGGTGCTTGCCAATGATCCGGATGAAAAACCGTATGAAATCCATATACCGGGCAAAGTCCAGAGTTTGGATATGTGGGTTTGGGGATCTAATTACAGATACTACATCGAAGTTTTTGTAAGAGATTACCGCGGTGTTATTTTTCCTCTCAAACTTGGCGATATTAGTTATCTGGGCTGGCAGAATCTTCGTGTAAATATTCCTACAAATATATCGCAATCAAGAAACACATTACCTGCTTATGCCGGTTTATCATTTGTAAAGTTCAGAATATGGACGCAGCCGACAGAAAGAGTTAATGATTTTCATATTTATTTTAAACAGCTCAAAATTTTAACGGACACATTTATGCCATTCTTTGACGGCAATGAATTAGCTGATCCGGCTTATGTTAACGAGCTCTGGGGTAATTAAGGAGTATTGGAATGAAAAAGTTTTTAATTATTGCATTAATACTTTGTATCGGAAGTTTTGCTTACGCTCAGATCGGAACGCCCGACGCAAGCAGCTTAGGGATCGATACCGCACAGCAAATGATCAGAGAAGTATCCGTTGACAAATTTGAACATGACGGTTTCTGGAGATCAACAATGTCTTCGGACGAAGGTTATACAACAACAAGATTGTTTGCGGGATCGCCTGCCGGAAAACAGCCGCTGGAAGATGAAGAAGGTTTGAATATTCCGGACCTTTATGTTTTGGGCACCAGAGTTGATTTTCTCCGCAGAGGCCACAGCTCTTTTATGATTTATCCTACAAGACCGATTCCGATCGAAGGTATTACAAAGACTGTTTCAGTATGGGTTGCAGGACGTAACTTTAATCATGATATGTATCTATTAATTCAGGATTTCTTCGGAAGGAATTACGAATTCTTTATGGGAAAGCTTAATTTCATGGGCTGGCAGAGACTTGTAGTTGCAATTCCGCCTGCGCCGGATGACGGTATTTCAGGGGTTGTTCAAAGGAATTATCATTATCAGAATAATTTCGGCATAAAAATAATGGGCTTTAGAATTGACTGCGATCCTTTGGAAGCGCGCGGAAGCTATTATATTTATCTCGACGATCTCCGCGCGGAGACGGACCTTTTCTCCGAGCATCACCGCGATCCGGATGACATGCCGGACGGCTGGTAGAAACAGTTAGAAGCTGTCTGATCACAAAGTGGTTAGGCAGCTTTTTTATTACTGCTGTATGAAATTATCAGGAAAGGGAGCGGCTCCCGGAGCGGCTGTCGGCCGTATATTTGTTTTAAACGAAAAACCACCAATCCCTCCGGAAAATAAAATTAAGACAGGTGAGGAACAATTTCATCTTGATAAATATAAATCCGTAAAAGAAGAAGCAATCAGGGAAATATTAAAACACAAATCATCAATGGAAAAAACCGATCCTGTAAAGGCGCGGATTTTTGACGCTCATAAAGAGATAGCTGATGATATAATTATCAACGAAGAAATTCCTGTAAAAATATTAAAGGAACACTGCGCGGGCGATTGGGCCATTTATATAGTTTATGAAACTGTAATGAATGTTCTGCGGAATACGGGCGACAGTCTGATAGCCGAACGCGCGTCGGATTTTGATGATGTCAGAACAATTCTTTTAAGGCTGTGGTACGGAGAAAAAAATAACAGTTTATCTTCTGTAAATGAACCGTGTATTATCGCAGCCGGTGATCTTAAGCCTTCTGATACCGCGGGTCTTGATAAATCAAAAGTGCTTGCTGTTTTAACGGAAACAGGCGGAGTTACTTCGCACGCGGCGATTATCGCGAAAAGTTATGGAATCCCCGCGGTTTTTGGCATAAATAATCTTTTAAAATTGGTTAAACACGGGCAGAACGCCGCTGTCGACGCTGATAACGGAATTGTTATTTTAGATCCTCCGTATAATGTTATAACCGAGTGTAAAAATAAAAGCGAGGCGTTCCGCATGGATAGGGAACACGCGGAAAATTTTAAATTACTTGACGGCCGCACTTCCTGCGGAGTAAGAATTGATATTGGTTTAAATATCGCGGGCGTAGAAGAAAAAGAATTAGCTGCGTCGCAGTATACCGATTCTGTTGGCGTATTCAGAACAGAATTTATTTATATGGGAAAAAATACACTGCCTTCTGAAGATGAACAGTTTGAGATTTACCGTAAACTGCTTGAATGTTATAACCCACGGCCTGTTATTTTGCGTACTCTGGATATCGGCGGCGATAAAAAGTTATCCAGTATGCCGCTTCCTGTAGAGGATAATCCCTTTCTTGGGAACCGCGCTCTGCGTTTTTGCTTCAGTAATCCGGAAATATTTAAAACACAGATCCGCGCATGTCTTAGAGCCTCTGTATACGGCAGCCTGTGGATCATGCTTCCTATGGTCACCTCCCTTGAAGATATTCGCAAAGCAAAGGAATTTATTAATTCCGCAAAGACGGAACTTGAAAAAGAAAAAATCCCGGTTAATGATTTTAAAACCGGTATTATGATAGAAATCCCCTCTATTGCACTTATCGCGGACTTGGCAGCCAAAGAAGTTGATTTCGCAAGCATCGGCTCTAATGATCTGTGCCAGTATCTTTGCGCCGCCGATAGGATGAATATCGAAGTTGAAAGTTATTATCAAAGTTATCACCCTGCAATGTTCAGGCTTTTAAAAAATGTTATCAGAGCTTTTGAAAGAGAGGGAAAACCAATTTCATTCTGCGGCGAACTGGGAAGCGATCCGAGAGCGGTTCCTGTTTTAATCGGTCTAGGCATGCGAAAACTCAGTATGGGCTCTTCGTCTGTCGCGGTAGTAAAACGCAGAATAGCGGGAATAACAATCGAAAATGCAAAAGAGATAGCTGCCAAAGTACTGGAAATGAACACAGCAGGCGGGATTGAGAAATATTTGGAAGAGGTTCTCGCAAAAGCGCGAAGTTAATGATTTTAATATTCTATATATTCATCTTCGCATCTTTGCGGGAAATAATTAGACAGCCGTATGTATACTCAGTATTTACAATTCATTAAGATCGTACGGCGTTTCCTGATACACATAATTCAGCCAGTTATCAAAAAAAAGATTCGCATGCGCGCGCCAGCGGACTAAAGGCGCTTTAGAAGGATCATCTTCAGGGTAATAATTTTTAGGTATCTCGATAATAAAACCTTTTTCGGTGTCGCGGCGGTATTCGCGATCTAAAGTAAGCGGATCGTATTCAAGGTGGCCTGAGACATAAATTTCCCTTCCTTCACGCGCTGTCGCGATAAAAACGCCCGCTTCTTCTGTTTCCGATTGAATCGTAAGAAGCGGTTCGCGTGCGATTTCATCACGGCTGCTCGCTGTATGCCTTGACTGCGGAGCCGGAAATTCATCGTCAAATCCGCGGAATAAAATGTTATTTTTATCGTTTACAGTATGAGGAAAAACGCCAAAGAGTTTTTTCTTTAGCGGATGTTTTTTTATTCCGTAACGATGGTAAAGACCGGCCTGCGCTCCCCAGCAGATGTGAAGGCTCGAAAAAACATTGCTGTTTGAATAATCAATAATTTTTACAAGTTCATCCCAATAATCGACTTTTTCAAATTCTATGGTTTCTACAGGCGCGCCTGTTATTATAAGACCGTCAAAGCGGATTTTCATGGTGATTATTTCCTGCGAGCTTATATAAAATTTCTCAAGATGGCCGGGCGGAGCGTTCTTTGACGTATGGCTGCCCATGTTAAGGAATGTGATATCAACCTGAAGCGGGCTGTTGCCCAGTAAACGCAGAAGCTGAATCTCTGTATCAATCGTAGTCGGCATAAGGTTTATAATCCCGACTCTCAGCGGTCTTATATCCTGCGACTGCGCCCTGTCTTCCGTTATAACAAAAATTCGCTCTTCTGAAAGCGCGTTATAAGCCGGCAATTCTCTCGGTATTTTTATAGGCATTCTAACCTCATCCTGACATTTTTGCTTTTTCTAATTTAAAAGTAATTATTCTGACTAATTTTTATCATAAATCAGACAAAAATGCCATTGCCGGATAAAATATTGTTATATTTTATTATACCTTGATGTTAATTGCAAATTGATTTAGAATGACATTAATTAACAAACATCGGACATTTTGTTCGCATTCAGGAGGGGCATCAGAATTGAAAACCATCTTTGTTGTTGATGACAGTGATACCAATTTATCAATGGCTGAAGCTGTTTTAGAAGATCATTACAGCGTAATGACTATGCCTTCCGCGTCCAAAATGTTCGCGCTTCTTGAAAAAATGATCCCGGATTTAATCCTCTTGGACATCGAAATGCCGGGAATGGACGGTTTTGGAGCGATTAAAAATCTAAAATCCAACAGCAAATGGTCGGAAATTCCAATCATTTTTCTTACAGGCAGAAATGATCCGGAGGTAGAAGCTCAGGGACTTGAAATCGGCGCGGTCGATTTTATTACAAAGCCTTTCTCGGCGGCGGTTCTTTTAAACCGGATTCAAACGCATCTTGATATTGACAGTATAATCCGCATGCGGACGCAGCAGCTGCACAGGCTGCAAAACAGCATTATATCGGTTCTTGCGGATATGGTTGAAAACCGCGATAAAGGAACCGGCGGACATATAGAACGCACGTCAATTTATTTAAAAATACTTATCGAGGAAATGATAGCCATAAATCTTTACACCGAAGAAATCTCTCAATGGGATGTTGATAAAATGATCTCATCCGCAAGGATGCATGACCTTGGAAAAATTTCAATTTCCGACACTATCGTAAATAAACCCGGCAAGCTGACAGATGATGAATTTAAGATTATGAAAAAACATGCTGAAGAAGGCGAAAGAATTATAGACGAGATTATTTTACGCACAGGCGAAGGGGATTTTCTTCGCAACGCAAGGCTTTTCGCAGGCACTCATCATGAACGCTGGGACGGGAAAGGATATCCGCGCAGCCTTAAAGAAAATGAGATTCCGCTGCAGGGACGCATTATGGCTATCGCTGATGTTTATGACGCGCTGGTATCAGAGCGGCCGTATAAGAAAGCGTTTACAAATGAAGAAGCGGTGAAAATAATTATGGAAAACTCCGGGACTCATTTTGATCCCAGCATAGCCGCGGTTTTTTATGGGGCCAAAGACCGGTTCAACGAGGCTAAGGCGGAAATGTAATGCGATCTTTTTTAAAAAAACTTCTTGCGTTAGTTACCCATGTGCAGGTTTTATCTGTTCTTCTGGCTTTCGCGCTGATGGTTATTTTAAGCTACAATTACATGAGCAATATTGAACACAGGCATTTGTTAAATTATGTTGATAATACATTTATTCATACGCAGGCGCAGATAGAAGCGGATCTTATGGAGCCGGAAATTGCTTTTGGACTGGTCGCCGAGAACCTGCGTAATATGATCCTGCGCGAGTTTCCGGTTGAAAATATTCAGGCCTATTTAATTGATACGACGCGTTATATGACGACATTCGGAAGGCTTGTCGAGAATACTTCCGGGGTTTACGGTTACTTTGATGTATTTGACGGCCTTTTTTTAACCGGCATAAACTGGGAGGGACCTGAATATTTTGATCCGCATGATCGTCCTTGGTACAAAGCCGCTGTTGAAGCAAACGGAGAAATCGCAATTACAGAACCGTATCGTAGTTATGCGACCGGCACTATCAACTTGACGTTTGCCCGCCGGATTTTTGACAACGAAGGAAATCCGCTTGCCATTGTCTGTCTTGATGTTCTTCTTGATAAAATATTCGATTACGCAATTAATTCTTCTGTAACAGAAGGCAGTTACGGAATACTTTTCGACAAAGATTTTAATGTAATTGCGCATCCTGTCCCGGAAAGATTTCTCGGCAGAAATCTGGATCTAATGAATGACGGAGTGGAGATAAAAAATATTTTATCGCAGGGAAAGGAAATATCGGAAAGAAGGGTATGGGATTATAACGGCAACGAATCGGTCGGCTTTTTCCGGAAACTTCAAAACGGCTGGTATTTATGCATAATCGCATACGCCGGCGTTTATTATCAGAGCGTAAGAGAAATCGGCACTATCCTGACAGTAATGGGTTTTATACTCGCTTCGATTCTTATATCTATTTTATTAAGTATTGTTTCAGGCAAAAGGAAAGCCGAAGAACGCACAAAGCTGATGCTTGACTCTGTGCCTGTCTGCACAAACATGTGGAATAAAAATTACGCGATCATTGACTGCAATCAGGAAGCTGTAAATCTTTTTAACCTGTCGGGCAAGAAAGAATATCAGGAAAAGTTTCTGCTTTTATCCCCTGAGTATCAGAGCGACGGGAAAAAATCCTCCGAATCAATTATTGAGAGGCTGAAAAAAGCTTTTGACGAAGGGTATGATAAATTTGAGTGGATGCATCAGAAATTAGACGGCGAGTTAATTCCGAGCGAAGTCACGTTTGTGCGCGTTAAATACAGGAATGATGATATAGTCTGCGGATACACCCGCGATCTCCGCGATATCAATATGGCAATGGCCAAGCTGCGGGAAGCTGATGAACGAAATATGCTGATGCTTGACGGCGCGCCGTTAGGTGTTTTTATGTGGGACGAAAATCACAATCTGGTCGATTTTAATTATGAAGCCGCGCGGGTAATCGGAATATACAGCAAGGATGAGTTTAGGATTAAATTTACAGAGACTATGCCCGAATATCAGACTAACGGCAGATTGTCAAAGGATGCGTTATCTGATTTTATCAATGTTATTTTTAAGGAAGGCTCAAGCCACAGTACATGGCACCATAACACGGTTGACGGTGAATCAATACCGTTTGACGCGCTGGGCATACGTCTTGTTCTGCGCGATGATCCTGTCGCGGTTGTTTACACTCATGATTTGCGGGAATTAAACAGGGCTAACGCTAAAATGCGCGAAGCGGATGAATGCACCCAGGTATTGTTTGACGCGACTCCTTTAAGCTGTTTTATGATCGATAAGAACCTGAAAGCCGTTAGCTGCAATCAGGAGATAACCCGTTTATTCGGACTTAAAGATAAAAATGAGTATATAAACAATACAAGGAGTTTCCTGCCGGGATATCAGCCTTCCGGGCAGCTGTCAAAAGATTATATAGACAGGCATATTTACGAAGCATTCGATGAAGGATATTGCCGGTTTGAATTAATGCACCAGAAAATTGACGGCGAACAGATACCTACCGAGGTAACGCTTGTCAGGGTTAAGTTCAAAGGCGAATACGCTGTCGCAGGATATATCAGGGATTTAAGAGAACTTAAGGCCATGATTGCGGAAATGCGCAGAGCGGAAGTCGCGGAAGAAAGCAGCCGTGCGAAAAGCGATTTTCTTGCGAAGATGAGCCATGAAATACGCACTCCAATGAACGCGATCCTCGGCATAACGGAAATCCAGCTTCATGACAGCGCGCTGCCTCTTGTTACAAGGGAGGCGCTGGAAAGAATTTATAATTCCGGCGATCTATTGCTAAGTATTATTAACGATATTCTGGATCTGTCAAAAATTGAAGCCGGCAAACTGGAGCTTGTCTCTTCGTTATATGACATTGCAAGCCTTATTCACGATACAGTAAAGCTTAACATTATCCGCTATGAAAGCAAGCCGATTGAATTTACTTTGACTGTAAGCGATGATATTCCTTCTTTATTCACAGGCGATGAACTGCGCATTAAACAGATAATTAATAACCTTTTATCAAATGCTTTTAAATATACGCAGGAAGGAAAAATTGAACTGAAGCTGTCTTCGGAAATGGGTGAGAACGATTCGATGACCACTTTAATTATATGCGTAAGCGATACAGGGCAGGGAATGACCTCCGATCAGGTAAAGCGGCTTGGAGATAAGTTCAGCCGTTTTAACATGGAAGCGAACAGAAATACCGAAGGCACAGGCCTTGGAATGAATATTACGCGCAATTTAATTCAGCTGATGAACGGAGAAATATTCATAGACAGCACGGCGGGAAAAGGCTCTGTGTTTACCGTGCATCTGCCTCAAGGCTGTGCTAATCCTCAGCCGATTGGACATGAACTTGCGGAAAATTTAATGAAGCTTAATCTTAAAAACACGGCGAAATTAAGGAACGCGCAGATAACGCAGGAGTTTATGCCTTACGGCCGTGTTTTAGTTGTTGATGATGTTGAAACAAATCTTTATGTCGCGCGCGGACTTATGGCGCCGTACGGAATATCAATCGATACCGCGACAAGCGGTTTTGAAGCAATAGATAAAATTAAAGAAGGCCTTGAATACGATATAATTTTTATGGATCATATGATGCCTAAGATGGACGGAATTGAAGCAACAAAATTAATCCGCAGTCTTGGATACAATAAACCGGTTGTAGCGTTAACCGCAAACGCGCTTGCTGGGCAGGCGGAAGTATTCCTTAAAAACGGTTTTGATGATTTTATTTCCAAACCAATTGATATCCGGCAGTTAAACGCCATGCTTAATAAACTTATCCGCGACAAACAAACGCCGGAAGCGATAGATGAAGCGCGAAAACAAAAACATACGCTTTACGCCTCCGGAAAGCATAATATCGCCGTTGATTCGCAGCTTGCGGAGTTTTTTGTGCGTGATGCGCAAAAAGCAGTAAATATTTTTGAATCAATATACAAACACAACTGCCGCAGAACCGATGATTTATCGACATTTATTATTAATGTACATTCAATGAAAAGCGCGCTTGCCAATGTAGGGGAACAGGAGCTTTCAGCTAACGCTTCTGATCTTGAACAGGCGGGCCGTGATAGTAACGTAAGTTTAATTTTAAACATGCTTCCTGATTTTATAAGATCACTTAAACAGGTAATCGACAAGCTGAAACCGTCTGATGATGACGCTGAAGGTGAAGATTCGGAATTTTTAAGCGGGGAAAATAAAGAATTCCTGCGCGAAAAACTGAGTTCGATAGAAGAAGCCTGTGTTTCATATAATAAAAAATCGGCAAAAAACGCTATAAATCAATTAAAGCAAAAATTATGGCCTCGTTCAATGCGGGAACAGCTCAGCTCGATTCTTGAACATCTTCTGCACAGCGAATTTGACGAAGCCGGCGATATTGCACGTAACATTCTGGAAAATCTTGACTGATTTATTTTACAAGTTCATAGTTTGAAAGCGCTTCGTCAATTAAGGGTTCAAGGTCGAGTGATTCATAAAGGGCGGCGGCTGTTTCTTTTTTCGCGCGCAGTTCAGGATGCGCGGGGCTGAAAATTGCGCAGCAGTCCTGATAAGGCTGTATTGACGTTTTGTATGTGCCGATTTTCTGCGCTTTAAAAATAATTTCGTCTTTGCTGATTCCGATTAAAGGGCGGAGTACAGGGAGTGAAACTCTGCTTTCTGTGCAGGTAAGGTTCTCTATTGTCTGGCTTGCAACCTGAGAGAGGCTTTCTCCTGTAATAAGCGCTTTACATTTTATTTTTAATGCGGTTTTCTCAGCCGCTTCCATCATTGCCATGCGTAAAAGTATTGTTGTCCACGGGAAAGGAGAGCGTTCTTTAATACGCATCTGAACTTTTGTAAAATTTAAAATATAAAGGCGTATTCCCATAGTGTATTCGCCTGTAATTTTCGAAAGCGTTATAACTTTCTGTTTTGCTTCAAGTGAAGTATAAGGATACGAGTGAAAATGTATCGCGTCAATTATCATTCCGCGAGACGCCATTAGAAAACCTGCGACAGGCGAATCGATCCCGCCTGATAATAGTAAAAGCCCTCTTCCCGCGGTTCCTACAGGAAGACCTCCCAGTCCTTTTTTGCTGCCTGAATAAATTAAGGCTTTTTCGCGTATTTCTATCTTGATAATATCCTGAGGATTCTGTACGTTCACTGTCAGACCGCTGATATTTTCCGCTACGGCGTCTGCCGCTTTGCAGCAAATTTCATAAGAGGTCAGCGGAAAACTTTTATCGGTTCTCCGCGCATCAATTTTAAAAGTTGTTATTCCCTGATTAAATAATTTCTTTCCTTCTTCGATACAGGCGGCAAAAATTAACTCAGGCGTTTTTTCGCATGTTACGGTTTTTGCCCAGCCGGAAATTCCGATTAAACGCGAAAGGATGTGTTCAACCTCAGATGATTTTTCATCCGGAGCAAAAATATAATATCGTCCCTGGGTAAATTTAAATTTAATTCTGTTGTCAACCGCGGCAGCTAACCTGTGTATATTGTTTTTCAGCATCCCTTCGAAATTCTGGCGGTTTTCGCCTTTTAAAATTAATTCACCGGGTTTTAAAAGCCATGTGCCTGTCATAAAAATTTTAAGATCCCGGTAATTGCATCTAACAAAAGTCCGATGTCTTCGTCTGTGGTTGAATACCCCTGAGATATGCGGATTCCTTCGATGCTTAAATTTTCATTGATGCCCATAGCCGCAAGGACAGGCCGTTCAGGCGATGATGACGAACACGCAGAACCGGTAGAAACCGCGAAGCCAAGATCGTCTAACGCCCGCGCCATTACTTCGCCGGGGATATCTTTAAAGGCGGTCTGCAAAATATACGGAGAAAACCTGTCATCATCGGCTTCACGATCCATAGGAATCAGCGTACACCTTTCAATTTTTTTTAACGCTGTAATAAATTTTTTAAATCTGTCCTTAGCTTTAATGTAATTTTCATTAACTGTAAATTCAAAATTCCTGTTTTTTAAATCCGTACTATAAAAAGCGCCTGCTTCATTAGACACCATGCCGTTAACCGCTTGTTCAAGGCAATCAGCTAATATTACGGCTCCCTGAGTGTTTTCTGTTCCGCCTCTTATTCCGTTTTCCTGTCCGCCGCCTGAGTAAAAAATATCTATAGGCTTGCGAAGATATAAAAGACCGATTCCGCGCGGCCCGCCGATCTTGTGCGCGCTGAGACTTGCCGAATCAATATCCCAGCCTGTTAAATCAACAGGTATTTTCCCGATTGCCTGCGCAATATCGCAATGGAAATGTACATGAGCACCGCCGCTGTGATTTTGAAATATTTTATTTAATGAAATGATATCTGTAACCGTGCCTGTTTCATTATTTACAGACATGATTGCCGCAAAACGCGCGTCATTATATTGAGATAACGCTTTGTCCAGTGTAACATCCGTTACTCTGCCAAGTGAATCGATCGGGATCGAACCTACAGGCTTTCCCAATTTCGCGAGTGTTTCTATCCCTTCTCTTATAGATGCATGTTCTCCCTGAGAAAAGATGATCCGCCTTTTTCCCGGCCGCATTAAATTGGAAAAAAGCGCGATACTGTTTGACTCTGTTCCGCCTGATGTAAAGAAAAGATTTTCTGCCTGTATATTTAAAACTTTCGCCGCGCGTTCTCTCGCGTCTTCCAGCGCCTGTTTTGCCGCTCTTCCTTCTGTATGCAAAGACGACGGATTTCCGAATAAATAAAACTGCTGATTTTTATTAATGATGCACGGGGAAGAGGCAGCCCAGTCAAAATAAATTCTTTTTTCTTTATCTATTTTTATCATTTGTATTTTCCGGCGCTTACAGCGAAGCTTCCAGCGGTACTATAAAAATATAGAAAAAATCTGTAATATTCAATGGGAGCGAAATTATGTTAGTTTTAAAATTCGGCGGCTCGTCAGTGGGAAGCCCGAAAGGCATCGAGAATATTATCGGTATCTTAAAAGATAAGGATCACTCGCCTCAGGGAGAAATTATTGTAAAGGCTGTTGTTGTATCGGCATTATCGGGAGTTACGGACTTTCTTATTAAAACGGCGAATATGGCGGTAAATGGCGAGTCTTATCAGGAAAATATTCAGGCTCTTGTAAAACGTCATAAAGATTATACAAACCGGTTTATGGAAGGAACGGATCGCAAAAAAGCCGCAAAGGAAATTGACAATACAGTTGATCTTCTTTTGCAAATTTTGGACGGTATATACCTGCTGGGTGAATTATCCATGCGCAGCCTTGATTTAATTATGAGTTTCGGAGAGAGGTTAAGCGCAAATCTAATAGCGGGTATTTTTGATGCGAATAAAATTAAAGCTGAATATATTGATTCAAGGGATCTTGTAAAAACAGATTCCAATTTCGGGAAAGCTGAAATCCTAAAAAAAGAGACAGAAGAAAAAATAAAAAATTATTTTAAGAACGTTAAAACTCTTGCGGTTGTTACCGGTTTTATCGGCGCTTCTTTAGACGGCCATACAACAACAATAGGACGCGACGGCTCTGATTTAACCGCCGCTGTTTTCGCCGCCGCGCTCGGCGCTAAAAAGCTTGAGATTTGGAGCGATGTTGACGGAATACTTACAACTGATCCTCAGCGGGTTAAAAACGCGTTCCGCATTGATGAAATTTCATACAATGAAGCAATGGAAATTTCCCACTTTGGGGCGAGAGTGTTATATCCGCCTTCTATTAAACCGGCGCTGGAAAAAGGAATACCGATTATTATAAGAAACACTTTTAACTCAGGCTGCGCGGGGACAAAAATTTCCGCTAACGCCGAAACGGGAAAATATCCTATCAGGGGAATCAGTTCAATAGGCTCTGCATGTTTAGTCAGAGTACAAGGCACCGGCATGGTAGGAGTCGCGGGATTTTCCGCGCGGTTATTCGGAGCGCTTGCCCGAAAAAAGATAAGCGTGATTTTAATTTCGCAGAGTTCAAGCGAATATTCAATCTGCTTCGCGATTCTCCCTGAGGACGCGCTGGCGGCGGACAATGCTTTAAAAGAAGAATTTTTAAATGAAATAAAAACAGGCTCTATCGAAAAACCGATAATCGAAAAAGACCTTTCTATTATCGCTGTTGTCGGCTCTGCTATGAAAAGCACTTCAGGGATTTCCGGAAAAGTTTTTCACGCGCTGGGAAGAAACGGCATCAATGTGGTCGCTATAGCGCAGGGTTCATCTGAAACCAATATATCGGCTGTAATATCCTCTGCGGATGAAAGCAAGGCGTTAAACGCAATACATGACGCTTTCTTTTTTGAACAGCAGCGCTCTGTTAACTTGTTTCTTATCGGGACAGGGCATATCGGAGGGACTTTGCTGGATCAGATCGCCGAAAATAAGGATAAACTGGCTGATAACATGATCAAAATTAATTTAATTGGAGCGGCCAATTATGATAAAATGATCTTTTCGCAGGCAGGCCTTGATCCTGAAAAAACTAAAAAAATCCTTACAACAGAAGGCAAAGCGGAAGGCGTTGAAACAATAGAGCCTAACAAAAAAGGAGCGGACGCATTTATAGAAAAAATGGCTTCTTTTAATCTTCCTAATTCATGCTTCTGCGACTGTACGGCAAGCGAGGATATCGCCTCTTTATACGAAAAAATTCTTAATTATTCAATACCGATAATTACACCTAACAAAAAAGCGAACTCAGGTACACTGGATTATTATAAACGGCTTACGCAGTTTTCTAAAAGAAGAGGAATTCCATATTTGTATGAATGTACCGTAGGTGCGGGACTTCCCGTTATTTCTACGCTGCGCGATTTATATATGTCAGGCGATAAAGTAATAAAAATTGAAGCTGTACTTTCCGGTACTTTAAGTTATATATTTAATAATTTTGACGGCTCAATTCCGTTTTCGGCTCTTGTAAAGCAGGCTAAGGAAAAAGGCTATACAGAGCCCGATCCGCGCGATGATCTTAACGCAATGGATGCCGCAAGAAAGGTGTTAATTCTCGCGCGCGAGTGCGGCCTTAACATCGAATTTAAAAATGTAACGATAGAGCCGATACTTCCGCAGAACTGTTTTAAGGCAAAAGATATCGAGACTTTTTATACAGAGCTAAAGAACTCGGATGCCGGTTACGAAAAGCGAAGACATGAGGCGGAAAAAAACGGGAAACAGCTTCGTTATATCGCGGTTATAGAAGAAGGAAAAGCGAAACTCTCCCTCAGAGCGGAAGGAGAGGAAAGCCCGTTTAGAACGTTAGTTGACAGCGATAACATGGTAGTAATAACCACAAACCGTTACTCGAAACTCCCGATGGTGATAAAAGGCCCGGGCGCCGGCGCGCAGGTAACGGCGGGAGGAGTTTTCGCAGACATTGTTAGAACGGCAAGAACCTTAGTGTAAATAAATTTGGAGATACTTTATGCCGATAGCTGATTATATAAAAAACGCGCTTGAATCTTCTTCGATGATTCGAAGAATGTTTGAAGAGGGTATAAACTTAAAAAAGATACATGGCGCTGATAATGTTTTTGATTTCTCGCTTGGAAATCCCGATGTTGAGCCGCCGAATGCTTTTCATGAAATATTTGTAAAACTCGCAAGTGAAGATGAAAAGGGCTCGCATGGCTATATGCCAAACGCGGGCTATCCGTCAGTAAGAGAAGCTTTAGCGAAAAAAGTATGCAAAGAGCAGAATGTAAACGTTGACGGTTCTCATATAATTATGGCATCAGGCGCCGCGGGAGGGCTTAACGCGGTTATAAAAGCGGTTTGCAACCCGGGCGATGAAGTAATTGTAAGCCGTCCTTTTTTTATGGAATACCGGGTGTATACCGCAAACCATAACGCGAAATTAATCGAAGTTGACGCAAAAGAAAACTTTGATCTTGATTTAGACAAGATAGCGGCCGCGTTAAATGAAAAAACTTCAGCGATATTAATAAATTCACCTAACAATCCTACAGGGAAAATATATCCTGAAGGCGACCTTGCTTTGCTTGCTTCGATTTTAAATAATCACGGGAAAAAAACCGGCAGATACCCGTATCTTATTTCCGACGAACCATACCGCGAAATCGCCTACGGGTACGATGTGCCGCCTGTCTTAAGCTGTTATAATGAGTCAATTGTTGTGTATTCATATTCAAAGAGCTTGTCGCTTCCGGGCGAGCGCATCGGTTATATCGCGGTCAGCCCTGATATTTCCTGTAAAGATGATTTAATTAACGCTTTAATCTATACAACAAGAATTTTAGGTTTTGTAAATGCGCCTGCTTTAATGCAGAGGATTGTAGCCTCGCTTACAGAAGAAAAAATTGATGTATCGATATATTTAAAAAGACGCGACGCGTTTATGAAAGTGCTTGATGACGCCGGAATCGAATATGCGCATCCGCAGGGCGCTTTTTATATGTTCTGTAAAGTGCCTGCAGGAAAGAACAAAGTTTCAATTAATGGGGAAAAGTCAAATTTAGTTAATAATGATGATAAAGAGTTTGCCGAACATTTAAAAACCCATTTAATACTCGGAGTGCCCGGATCGGGATTCGGGAAACCCGGATGGCTGCGTTTTGCCTATTGCGTCGATGAAAGAATAATCAGCAAATCCGCTTCGGCCTTTAAAAAAGCGATGGAAGGCTGGTAGTAATTAATTTCCGTTGTAGTTTATTTTGATTTTTATATCTATAACCGCTAGAAATATATTAATTTTTTGTTTATTATTTTCACATTAAGGGGAATTTTCATGACAAAAGAAGAAATTGTAGATCGGATTAGAGTAGACGAACACGGCGGTGAAAAACTTATAAGCAATGTCCGGCTGATAATGGGTATTATTTTTACAGTCAGCACAACGGGAGTGGCTGTAATTAGGTATATAGGCGGCGGTGATTGGATTCCGTGGCGGGCTCATATAATTACAAGTTTATTATTGTTTTATTCAATATATTTATTTGTATATGTCCGAAGGACAGAAAAACTATCAGAAAATTTTAAGTATATCTGTTCATTTATCGATATGACACTTGTTACAGCAATCATCTGGGTCGGCTGTACATATCCGGTATTATCGCCGCCTCTTCCTTTTTTATCGTTCAGGGCTTTATTTTACTCAATTCTTATCGCGTCCGGGTCATGCCGGTACAGCCCGCGGTGCGCGTATTGGTCAGGTTATTACGCGGCGGCGACTTATGTAATCGTTCTTATTGTAAACAGAAATGTCCTTGATTTACCGCATACCTTCCTGCTTGACGGTCAGCAGTATGATGTAAGATTTCCGCTGTTCTACGAGGCGTTCCGCGTCGCGGGAATTTTAATTACAAGCACTATTACAGGGCTTGCAAGTAAAAGGCGCCTAAATCTTTTTTACTCGATGATTGAAGGCGAAGGAGCGCTTAGGGAGGAAATCGACAGAACCAATAAAAAGCACCTTGCTGATTCACATAATAAAAATAATCAGCTAAATAGTATTGTTGTTGAATCCTTTCAGGCGATAGAAAATATCAGAAAACATATTGACGAGATGGATAAAAAAGTTCAGTCGCAAATGCAGTCAATGCATGACGCTTCTAATTCCGCAAGGGACATATATGAACAGGTTGATTCATTCTCAGAAAAAGTGCATATACAGGCTGATACAATCGAAAAATCCTCTTCTGCCATTGAACAGATGGTTTCGCATGTATCTTCTATACGATCTATCGCGCACACTACAAAATTAACCGCTGATTCGCTTATGGGATCATCCGAAGCCGGACATAAAATGCTGATTGAGTTAATCGAGGATATTAAACAAATTGGATTATTATCAATTTCGCTTTTAAGCGCTAATAAATCTATTTCGGGAATTGCCGCGCAGACAAACCTTCTTGCAATGAATGCCGCTATAGAAGCGGCTCATGCCGGAGAAACAGGCAAAGGCTTCGCCGTAGTCGCGGGAGAAGTCCGCAAGCTTGCGGAACTTTCATCGCAGGAATCAAAATCAATTTCCGACGAAATGAAAAAAATGGAAAAAGTTGTTAATCAAATTGAAAAAGTTTCGCAGGAAACCGTTCATTCAATGGAAACAATTTTCTCGGGAATTAAAGAAATGGACGTGTCGTTTACAGATGTCGAAAAAGCTGTGGAGGTTCATGCAGCTGAGGGAAATCAGGTTTTAAATATTTTAAAAACAGTGCAAAAGACCAGCAAGGAAGTGCAGGAAGGTACAGCGTCGATTCATGAAAAAGGCCAGTACATTTACAAAGAAATGAATACACTGGAAAATGTTTCTGTTAGAATTAAAGATGAAGTCAGCGAGATGAGGGAATCGGAAGAAAATGTCATTCAATTTCTTGAAAAAGCAAAAGATATAGTTTCATCACATAATGAATAATAAAGAAAGGTAATACATAGAAAATAATATTATTTTTAAAAATATAGTCCGTTCTTAATGGAAGTTACAAATAAAAAAATTAATAAAATTTGACTTGGGTCTATTTTATTTTTATGTTTTGTATTAGTATCTTTTTAAGAAGGGGGCTGGTATGGGAAAAGCATCGCTTACTCCGGTAATTGGTATTGACTATGAAAAATGTATAAATTGCTACGCATGTATCGCCGATTGTCCTGTTAAGTTTTGTATGGATGGATCAGGCGAAAAACTGACAATAAACCATAATTTATGCATCGGCTGCGGCAATTGTATAAATGTATGCCACCACAAAGGTCACGACGCCCGAAAATTAATCGATGATTCAGCCGCTTTTTTTGTTGATGTAAACAAAGGCGAAAAAATTATCGCGATTGCCGCCCCGGCTGTCGTTTCTTATTTTTCCGAACAATACTTAAATCTTAACGGCTGGCTTAAGTCTATCGGCGTTCAAGCGGTTTTTGATGTAAGCTTTGGAGCCGAACTTACTGTTGTTTCTTATCTTGATCATATCAAACAGAATAATCCGCGGTCTGTAATTGCCCAGCCGTGTCCTGCTATTGTAAACTTTATCGAAATATACTGCCCAAAACTTCTGCCGTATCTCGCTCCTGCGGACAGCCCAATGCTGCATACAATTAAAATGGTAAAAGAGTATTATCCTCAATACAGGAATCATAAGGTTATGGTTATATCTCCATGTGTAGCCAAGCGGCGCGAATTTGACGAAACAAGGCTCGGAGACTATAATATTACACTGGTTTCGTTTAAAGAATATTTTGAAAAAAATAAAATCAGCTTGAATTCATTCCCGGCAGTGCAGTATGAAGGGGAGCATGCTGAAAGGGCGGTTGGTTTTTCATCTCCCGGAGGTTTGCTTGATACCGCGGAACGTTTTATACCCGGGATAAGCCGTCAGGCGCGCAAGATTGAAGGCGTTCATTCTGTCTATCCTTATTTAGAAAATATGGCAGAGCTGCTGGATACGGATGTAAAGCTGGCTCAATTAATTGACTGCTTAAATTGCGAGAAAGGCTGTAACGGCGGACCCGGCACCAGAAACAGCGAGAAGCCTCTTGCAATCCTTGAAAATCCTATCAGAAAACGAAGAGCAAAGAATGAGGAATATCACAAGCCTCAGAGAAAAGGCGAGTGGGTATATAAGAAATATCATTTAACTTTGAATAAATTTTGGAGGAGAGGACTTTACAGCCGCAGCTACCGGGACCTTTCGGAAAATCTTACGATTAAGCATCCGAATGATTCGCAGCTTAACGAGATTTATAAGAGCCTGCGTAAAGACGGAATTAAAGATATATACAATTGCGTCGCGTGCGGTTATGGCTCATGCAAGGCTATGGCAACGGCGATTTTTAACGGGCTTAATAAACCGGAAAATTGCATGCATTATATTTTGAACCGGCTTAAAGAAGAGATGAAAACAGAGGAGTTGAATCAGCTTTTAACCAAACATATTCATGAAATATCAAGGCTTGTTGACGGGATATCAGGAACAATAAACGATTTGAATGAAGCTATCGGAGCGCAGACTGCCGCGGTGGAAGCTTCCGCTGTAAAAACCGAAAAAATGGTTAAATCTATTTCCAATACTTCGAAAGTATCCCGCGATAAACAGGATGATATAAAAGAACTGAAGGAAAACGCCGACAAAAGCCAGGATTCAATGAAAGAAACAATTCAGTCGGTACAGGAAATTTCCCAGTCAGTTGACGGAATCGGATCCGCGATTCAGATTATCAGCGCCATTGCAGCTAACACTAACCTATTATCCATGAATGCCGCGATTGAAGCGGCGCACGCGGGAGAAGCCGGAAAGGGTTTTGCGGTAGTCGCTGACGAGATACGCCGCCTTTCTGAAAGCACAAGGCAAAACTCACGGAGTATTTCAGTTACATTAAAAAGCATAATTGACGGCATTACTGTTACATCCAAGCGTTCAGGCGATACCAATAACCGGATTACCGAGATGTCAAAGGAAATAAACGGTTTCGCGCAGACAATGAACGATTTAATCACAACTTTTAATGAGCTGACTTTAGAAAGCAATGAAATTATCGCCGCTCTTGACAGCCTTAAAAACCAGACAGAGACCGTAAAAACAGATTATGCCGGGATTTTGTCAAAGACTAACAGACTGCGCGAATCAATTCATGATCTTACGGCTATATCAAATAGAAAGTAGCAATACTTTATTACAGTTTTCTATACAGCTTAAAACCGTCTATTGTTCATTAAAGATTTTTGTATTAAAATGATTATTATAGTTAATATGCGGGGAAAATATGGCTGATAAAGAAAGCGTTAAAAAAGAAGAAAGTAAAATCGAAAAAAATTACCATCTTGACGTTCCGTTTAAAACCAGCGGTAATTTTCATGTAAAGGGTGCCGGTAATCTTGACTGGGGCATGAAAAAACATCTTTCGAATATTTTCAGCCCAAAAAGCGGAAACACAGTAATGTTCGCTTTCGATCACGGATATTTTATGGGTTCTGTATCAGGTCTTGAGCGCCTTGATATTTTAATCCCTCAATTAATTGATCATGTTGATGTTCTTATGGCGACAAGGGGAGCGCTCAGAACATGCGTAAAACCAAATTTCAGAAAAGGCATCGCGCTTCGGGTATCGGCAGGCTCATCAATGATAAATGATGATTTAAGCAATGAGCTCATTTCAGTTGATATTGAGGATTCAATCCGGATGAACGCGGACTGCATGGCGGTTCAGGTTTTTATCGGAGCGGGCGGCCAGCTGACAAGCATAAATAATCTTTCAAGGATCATAAACGCCGGAAACAGATTCAGTATTCCAACGCTCGGCGTTATCGCAGTCGGAAAAAACATGGAACGCACTCCTGTGTACTTTAAACTCGCAACCCGCATTGTAGCTGAGTTAGGCGCGAATATTATCAAGACCTACTATTGTGAAAATTTTGACGAAATAACGGCGGCGTGCCCTGTTCCTATAGTAGTCGCGGGCGGTAGAAAGCTTTCCGAAAAAGAAGCGCTTATAATGGCGCATAAATCGATGCAGGAGGGCGCAAGAGGCCTTGATATGGGAAGAAATATTTTCCAGAGCAAAAACCCTGTCGTAATGGCGGACTCAATCGGAAAAATTGTGCATAACAAATTTGACGCCAAAGAAGCGTATGAATATTACTGCGATAAGACTAAAACCAAATAATCATACGGAGTAAAAATGGATAATTTAAGCCACCGCAAAGCAGCGTGTAAGGTTCGCGTAACAGACGGTAACGGAAACGCGAAAGTTAATCAGGATGTAAAGATAAGCCAGATAAGCCATCAGTTTCTGTTCGGTGTCGGCGGTTTTGAAGCAGTTGAACTTTCAGGCGGCGCGCCTGACGGCAGGCAGCAGCATATAGAAGAAAAGCGAAAAAATTTTTTACAGGAAAAAATTGATAAACTTTTTGCGTTTAACAACTTCGCGACTCTTCCTTTTTATCTTGGCAGATATGAACCAGAAGAAGGAAAACCTGACGAAGCGCGCGTAAAGGCGGCGGCGCGCTATTACAAAGAAAGAAACATTGTTACAAAGGGGCATCCGCTTTGCTGGCATACAGTGTGCGCGCCGTGGCTTATGAATTATTCTAACGCTGAAATTTTTAAAAAAGTTATTTCAAGGATTGAGCGCGATGTATCAGCCTACTCAGGGCTTATTGATATGTGGGATGTTATTAACGAAGTTGTTATCATGCCTGTTTTTGATAAATACGATAACGCTGTTACGAGAATATGCAAAGAATACGGACAGGTCAGAATAGTAAAGGAAGTGTTTGAAGCCGCGAAACGCGCGAATCCAAACGCGGTTTTACTGTTGAATGATTTTGATACGTCAGTTGATTATGAAATATTAATAGATAAGGTATTAAGCGCGGGTATTCCGGTTGATGTAATCGGCATTCAATCGCATCAGCATCAGGGCTACTGGGGCTCCGATAAAGTACATGACGTTCTTTCAAGGTTTTCACGCTTCGGCCTGCCGCTTCATTTTACGGAGAACACGCTTATTTCAGGTGAATTGATGCCGCCGCACATTGTTGATCTTAACGACTGGCAGGTAGACAGCTGGCCTACAACTCCCGATGGCGAAGAGCGGCAGGAGAAGGAAATTACCGAAATGTACGAAATACTTTTTTCTCATCCTAAAGTAGAAGCGATTACAACATGGTCAGGCGGCGATGACGCATGGCTGCACGCACCTGCCGGTTTTCTGCGCACTGACAACAGCGAAAAACCCGCGTACAAATCAATCTTTAATAAAATCAACAATGAATGGCGCACGGTTATCGCGGCGCGGACAGATAAACACGGCTGCGTAAACATCGAAGGTTTTAAAGGCGGGTATGAAGTTACGTGCAACGGCAAGTCCGCCGCCTTTAAACTTGACGGGAAGAGCGATTTAATCGAAATAATAATTTAACTAAACGCTCTTTGGCGCATCAGGGTGATTAGGGCCGAAGCCTTTAATTAAAACCAGCGGCTCTACAGGGCTTGCGTTGATAATAGTGATTCCATTTTTCGCCACGTCTTCCGATACAAAAAACTCATCCGCGCTTTGCTGGCCAAAGCGCAGCATTCCAGGCGCTTCACAAACATGCCCGCCGAATTTACCGTGTCCCTGTATAAAAATTACGCTGTACGCCGCCGGCTCTTTAATTGTAACGCTCTTTCCCGGGTTTACAGATAATTCTTTCGCGCTGAAGTAACCGTCGTTAGCGTAAGAAATCCATTTTTCTGTGTAATCGGAATTTTTTATTATGCTTACAGGAGGGCGGCCAAATCGTTTTTTGTAATGAGGGTCTGTGTTTTTCTCCCAGTCAAGAAGGCTGAAAATATAATCAATATCGTCTTTTTTGTCCTTAGGACATTCGCCGTTTAAAAATTCTTTAGGATACGTTACGCCTGAGACTACATTTTCGTGAACAGAGTTAACATCGCCGTTCCAGTTAAGCTCGTAGGTCATTACAGAACCGGGAGCGTGAATTACGCCGGCCGGGGAGTACCAGCCTGATCCTAGCTCAATCCGCCATGCGCGCGAAAGTTCTGTTATGCGGGTATCTCCTTTATTGTAATCGCGTAGACGCTGCTTGACTTCTTCAGGAGTCGTATCAGGGTCATAGCCAAAATAGGTTGCGTTCATTTCGCCTGTGTGGCTTGCGAACTGATGCGGGAAATAATAACACTCAGGTTTACCGAGCTTGCCGACACGGGATGCGGCTTCCATATCAAGATGAAGATGATGGAAAAGCGGTGTTTTTAGATCGTAAAATTTTGAGAAGACAGGAAAGCCGCCGTATTTATCCATCAGCTCTTTCCCGATTATTTGCGCTCCAAGCTTTTCGACAGCTTCTTTTAAGCTGAACTTTTCATCGCTTGAGTAATCAACCGCGACAAAACTCAAACCTTCTGTAGGACCCGCAAGAGGTCCGTTTTGCGCAATATTTGTAGAGGCCATCCATCGTTCTTTTATTGAACCGCGTTCAAGCCCGTACGCAAAGTAATCATCGGGATGAAGCCTGAGCCTCCTTCCTTCTACGCCGAACGGGCGCGGAATAAAATTCGGATTCAGGCGGAAAACGCCCCCGCCATTTTTTAATGTTTTTTCGATTAGATTTTTATCTGCCATGATATCCTCCAAAAAGAAAATTGAATTAAATTAATTATAACATAAAACAGATAAATAAATTTTAAATAATTATTTATGCAGGGATTTGCAATATATCTTTAAAATTTCTTTAATTTCTTCCGGAACGACAGGTTTATTTATAGAGCCGTTAAATCCGTTGTCCATGAATAATTTTTTCTTTTTGGAGTCTATGTCAGATGATATCGCTATGATTATATTGCTTTTTGCATTAGTTTCGGCTTCCCAATTACGGATACGCAGCGCTGTTTCTATGCCGTCCATTTCCGGCATGTAGTAATCAATAAATATTATGTCGTAATCATTATTCATGGCTTTTTCAATCGCTTCCCGCCCGCTTGATGCTGTGTCTGCTTTCAGTCCGTATTCCTCAAATTCCATCGTTAGTATGTTTAAAATCATCTCTACATCATCTACTACCAGCGCTTTGTAAACATCCTTTAAAGCAGGCCGGGTTTGCGGCATTTGATTATCTTTTGCCTTCGTGTCAGCAGCAGGGTATAAATTTTTTAATTTATCATGCAAAGAAAGGAGGCTGTTTTTAAATTCGACAAATCCGCTTTTGCAAAAATTAATATCCTGATCTGATGAAGCAGCCTGCAGCGTATACGCGGTTTCGGATAAATCCGAAGCTCCGATAATTGCAAGCATTGTTTTCATAGAATGTATGGAAATTAAAAAATTATTTAAGTCTTCATTTTTTAAATATTCAGACATTTTATCACATTCAGGCGTAAGCTTATGAAAGAATCTCTCTAATGTGTCATGGTATGAATCTTTATTGTTCATCACATGGCTCAGTCCTTTTTCGATATTTATTTCATCAATTTTATTTAAAGCCCTGTAAAATTTATCATGGGTAATTATTTCTGTATGCGTTATATTTTCTTTTTTATTTAATTTTTCCGGCGAGATCCATTCTCTTAAAACTGCGTCCAGTTCTTTAATATTAATTGGTTTTGATAAAAATCCGTTAAATCCATTTTCCGCAAGGGTGTCTTTCATTGCCGAAAGCACATTTGCAGTTAACGCGATAACCGGAAGATTCCGGTATTTGTATCCAAGTTCCCTGATTTTTTTTGTTGTTTCAATGCCGTTCATTACAGGCATTATATGATCCATAAAGATAATATCATATAAATTATTTACCGCATATGATTTTTTGATTTTCTCGATTGCTTCAAACCCGTTTGCTGCAGTATCTATCTGCAAGCCGTAAGGAGAGAGCAGTCCCTTTGCGACATAAATATTCATATCAATATCATCAACAACTAAAACTTTTCCGAAAGGTATCGGGCTTCGCGTTATCTGAACTTTATTTTCATTAGGTTTATTGCTGCTTTTAAAAAGCTGAAGTTTTTCTACAGCTTCTTTTCCTAAAGGAGGAGCGTTTACGTTTCCCTGCGGTATGCGGACAGTAAAAAGCGATCCTGAATCTTTTTTGCTTTCAGCCTGTATCTGTCCGTTCATCAGGCGAATCAGGTTTTGCGTAATACCCATTCCCAAACCAGTGCCGACTATCGCTTTATTTTCATCAAGGTTAAAACGGGAATACTCGTCAAATATTTTGCTTAATTGCTCCTGTGTCATTCCCTGTCCTGTATCACGGACGTTAAAAACAAGGGTAATTAAATTATCATTTCCGGAAATATTTTCAGAGTTAAGCGAAAGTTCAACTTCGCCTGAGGACGTATATTTGAATGCGTTGGAAAGAAGATTATTTAAAATCTGCCTGATGCGGATAACATCGCCGAAAACCTGAGACGGAACATTTTCATTGATATTTAAAATAAATTCTATTGGTTTATCCTCGTGTTTTATTGTGTTTAAATAAACAGTATCGCTTATCATCTTAAAAACATCATATTGTTCCTGCGTTAAATCTAACATTCCGGCTTCTATTTTAGAAATATCAAGAATGTCGTTGATTATGCCCATAAGAAGTTCGCCTGAATTATTAATTCTTGTAAACGCTTCTTTCGCGTCTGTAGAAAGATTATGGTTTTGAAGCTGCATTTCCGATATTCCGACAACCGCGTTCAAAGGGGTGCGTATTTCATGGCTCATGCTCGCCAAAAATGATGTTTTTGCCTTATTTGCCGCCTGCGCGTTTTCAATAGCAAGTTCAAGTTTTTTTTGCAATTTCCGCATATCAGAGTTCGCAAGCTCTTTTTCGCTGACATACTGTTCTATCGCGCGGAACTGATTTACTATTTGTAATTGATGGCGGACTTTTAGTTTTATTACTTTTGAGTTAAAAGGTTTTTGTATATAATCAACAGCTCCTAAGTCCAATCCTTTTTCTTCATTCTCAGGATCCTCAAGACCAGAAATTATTATAATTGGTATATTTTTATTTTTTTCGCTTTCCTTTAAAATCTTTAATACGTCAAAACCGTTGAGGTCCGGCATCCTAATATCAAGTAAAATAAGATCGGGGAATTTTTCATCAATAATCTCAAGAGCGCGTTTGCCTCCTGATGCGGTATAAACAGTGTAATCATTTTCTAAAATCAATGTTAAAATATAAACATTAGTTTCCGCGTCATCAACAATCAGAACGCTGTTTTTTACACTGTTCATCATTTGCCGCGAGTTAATCATTACTCTGTCCTTTAGTTCTGTCTTGATTTTGCATTGAATTAATATAATCGTTATTATTATTAAGCCATGTTTTAATATCAATAATGATTTTTTCAGCCTGCGTAATTAAACCGCCGTTTATTCCCTCTATATCGATTTTAATTTGACCGGCGTTCATTTATTCCTTATATTCTTTTCAATTCTGTTCAAAAGTATCCTGCTTATCAGATATCCTCAAATCTTATTCCTTCGCCTGCCGGAATAAAATTCTTTACAATCCTACCTTCGATCTCTTTTTCCCAATACGGTTCAAGACCCGGACGCAGGATTTTTTCAGTTCTGAGTACTGCGTAATCTTCTTTTTTAATTATTTCACCTTTTTGAATATCCAGTAATGCGTGAATTGATCGGTTTGTAAGGCGGTAATTTGCTTTTTCCGATTCTGCGAGTTCTTTAATGCCGTTTCCAAGTATTTGCTCTATTAATTCCGCGCCTCTTTCATTGCTGTAATGCGCAATAGTCTTGCACGGATCATTTAAAGCTGCGTATTTTACTGCTTTTACCATCTTCGCGAAGTCATCAGGAGGAAGGGCAATCGGATCGTCAAGGCCGGGATCGGTTTTTGAAAGACAGAAGTGTTTCTCGATAACCGATGCGCCCATACACACAGAAAGAGAGGGAATAATGCACGGATCATTTGAATGATCGCTCACACCGGCAGAAACGCCGAATATGGCGCTAAGATTGGGCAGCAGGCGCAGGTTATATTCAGTTTCCGGAGCAGGGTAGTAGGTTACACAATGTAATAAGCATAATTCCTTATTTTTAAATATATCAAGAGCTCTCTCTATATCGCCGAGTTTTGAAACGCCGCTTGAAAGCAGCGCCGGTATGCCCCAGTCAGCGATTTCTTCTAATAAACCGGTATAATTTAGCTCAGGAGAGGCGATTTTAACCGCTTTTGGCCGCATTTCCTTTAAAATAGAAGCGCTTTTTAAGCCAAACGGAGTGCATAAAAATAAAAGCCCTCTTGATTCGGCGTATTCCTTTATTTCGATGTAAAATTCTTTTGGTTTTTCCAGCGCTTTAAATTTATCATAAAGCCTGATTTGTCCCCCCGGAAGCGGCACAATTCCTGTATTTGGATGAAGGATTTCATCAGCGTAGACCATCTGTGTTTTTATACATACAGCCCCCGCTTCCCCCGCGGATGCGATCATTTCTTTCGCTTTAATAATATCCCCGTTATGGGATGTTCCAAGTTCGGCGATGATAAGGGGGTTTTGCTGACTGTATTCTATACCGTCAATTGATATGGTTTTTTTATCATTTTTAATCATAGGTACTCGACATATTTTAAAAGGTTTTGTATACTATAATCAATATATAAACAAAGAGGGGCCTCGTTATTGAGGTTCTGGAAAAATCAGGAGGCTTTTATGGTAACTACGACATGTGATATCTGCAAGAAAAAAATTGATAACCCGTTAACCGGCTGTTCATTTCATTATTACGCTAATCATAGTATATGCGAAGCATGCAAAGACAGTCTGGAATTACAGGTAAAAACCACTATCAGAGAGAAGGAACCTTATGCTATTGAATGGTATGAAAAATATATCGATGACCAAATCACCAAGGCAATTCAAAAAGGCAAAATCTAGTACCCTTTAATTTTCTTTTAAAAGCAATAATTCATAAACCAAGGAGTTAACATGTCGGGCCACAGTAAATGGGCGACAATCAAGCACGCAAAAGGCGCCGCGGACGCAAAGCGCGGCCAGATGTTCACCAAATTAATCAAAGAAATTTCAATTGCCGCGAGAATGGGCGGCGGAAGTATGGACGGTAATCCGCGGCTGCGTACTGCTGTGATTAAAGCAAGAGGGGCTAACATGCCCAAAGATAATATCGACAGGGCGGTTAAAAAGGGTACAGGGGAGCTGGAAGGCGTAAATTACGAAGAACTTATTTACGAAGCGTTTGCTCCCGGCGGTATAGCGATTTTTATCGAAGTTCTTACAGATAATAAAAACCGCGCCGCGGCTGATATCCGCAATATTCTTACCCGTGCAGGCGGACAGCTTGCCACAACCGGTTCTGTTTCAAGGCTTTTTAAACGCATGGGCGTGATTACCCTTGACGGCGAAAAATACACAGAAGACGCTGTAATGGAAGTGGCGATCGAAGGCGGAGCGGAAGATGTCGCGGCATCTGACGGCATCATCGAGGTAACGAGCGCTCCTGAAGATTTTGAAAGCGTTTTAAGCGCGCTTCAGGCAAAAGAGTTTGAAACAATCAGCGCGGAGATAAACATGGTAGCCGACGCTGAAGTTACGCTTGATAATGAAGGGACTGCAAAAGCGCTCAAGCTTATCGACAAACTCGAAGAAAACGAAGATGTCCAGCATGTCTATACAAATATCGCAGTTCCTGATGATTATACCGGCTGATGCCGCGTAAACCGGCACGTGTTATTTTAGGCATTGACCCCGGCCTTGCAAGCACGGGCTGGGGGGTTCTGTCGGATAAAAGCGGAAGCGTAAAATACATTGATCACGGAATTATAACTACAAAGGCGGATAGCCGCAGGGCGGATCGCCTTTTTTTTATTCTGCAGTGTATACGCGCGATAATCGAAAAATATAAACCTTCGGAAGCCGCAGTCGAAACATTATATTTCGGCAGAAATGTTACAAGCGCGATTCCTGTCGCGGAATCGAGGGGAGTGATTTCCGCAGCAATCGCGGAAAAGGGAATATATCTTCATGAGTTTACACCTAACGCGATTAAAATGGGTGTCGCAGGAAGCGCGTCCGCGGACAAGAAACAGGTTCAGAAAATGGTGCAGATTATTCTTGGACTAGAAAAAATTCCCAGACCCGATCACAGCGCGGACGCGCTTGCCGCCGCAATCTGCGCGGTAAACAGCAGGGTAATATAGTTAAGGTAGCTTTTATCGTATAGACCTTAAAAGTGCGCGAAGCTCGGGGTTTGCCGCGGTTTCAATCGCCGGACGAACATTTCTGCTTTCCTGTAGTATGATTTCGTCTCCCGCTTCTATGCGATCAAAAAACCCGTTTCTTGCAAGCGTTCCAATCGCTATTTCTTCGTCTACATTTGTGATTGTCAATCTTCCTACAAGATCGTCGTTTGAATAAATGAGGGAAATTCCTTCGTTTGCTGTCTGCACCCTGCCTCTTTTTACAACATCGTATATTGCGCCCGGCTGAACACCGTCGGCTCTTCCCTTATTGATAAGCGCCTGCCCCTGATTGCGGATCAAAAGCCTTCCGCGCTGAGGCATCTGTGATGTTAGCTGTGAAATAATTCCGCGGGAAGCGTCGCGAAGCCTGTCGGTTCCTGTGCGGTACGCGTAAAAGGTTCCCGCGGGCGAACCTGTTCTTCCGACGAAGGCCTCAGCCTTTATAGAGATATCTCTTTCATTTTCAGTGACAGAAATTAAGATAAAGTAATCCGCTCCGTTTTCTCTTGCCTGCCTGAAACCTTCCGAGAAGGAAGCCTGCCGTAAATCAAGATTCATAGGAGTTATATTTCTGTCGTGGATCAATAATTCCCGGATAACGCCTGCCGCTACAGATCCTGCGTCCGCGTGGTAAAAACTTGACTGGCCTGCGAGAGCGAAAACCGCGACTTTCCAGTGCCGCTCCGCAAGATTAACAGGATTCACCTGCCACCTTCTAAAAAGCGCGTTTGATAAAAGCGAATTATACGCTTCTACCGCGTCATTAATGCTGCGGTCGGCAAGCCCTAAATCTTGCAGAAAACGCAGTTCCTCAAGGTAGCGGGCGGGATATCCCTGAAGCCGCAAAAGCTCGGCGTAATCGCGCCGCTCTGATGCAAACGGATTTAGCCTTAAACCTCTTCTGTATTCAAACAGGGATTGTTCTATTAAGTTGCTCTGACGAAGGCTTCTTGCCCTCGCAAAATGCCAGGATGCGAATCTTGCGCGGCGCTGATCTTCAAGATTTGTAGAAGAGATTATTGTTTCTTCTAAAATGGCGCGGATAAACTCGTCGTTTTCATTTATTGACACCGCGGTTGAAAGAATAGTTATCGCCTCCTGATTCCGTCCCATTCTGATAAGGGAAAGTCCTTTTAAATACCACGCGCTCATATCCTGCCTGCTGCCGGCGATGGCGATGTCGCAAAGCCTGCCCGCTTCCTCATACTCTCCGTTTCTGTAGCGCAGTGACGCAAGCAGGGACAGAGCCGGACGGTGATTAGGTCTATAATCAAGCGCCCGCAGCGCGTAACGGATGGCTTCCTGAATTCTGTTATTCATTGAATAAATATATGAGGCATAATAAAAAACTCTGTAATCATCCGGATGATGATAAATGGCGTTGTTGATATATGTAACCGCGGTGTCGTTATCGCCGAGTGAGAGAGTGACTAATGCAAGCGATATTAATAGCCTGCGGTCATCGGGATAACGGCGGACAGCTTCGCGGTAACGCAGCATTGCCTCTGAAGGCCTGTTCATTGCGATATCAAGTTCTCCCGCGGCGAATAAGGCTTCTCTGTTATACGGCTCCCGCGCAAGCACCTCGTTAACAAGAGCGGAAGCTTCATTTAAATGACCAAGCGCGATTAGGATAAAAACTTCTAAATTGGCGATTGACATATTTGTCCGCGCCAGATTTCTTGCGCGCCTTACCCAGCTAAGCGCTTCGTCAAATTCCGCAAGTTCATAATAACATTCGGCAAGGGAGGCGGTTCCTTCGGCATGCGCGGGGTTAATTCGCAGGCACTCAAGAAAGGATTCAATTGCGGAGTACCAGTTCTCGTCAGCCATGTAGTTTTGTCCGCGTTCATAATAAACTGCCGCGCTTTGTGTCTGAGCTTCAAGAGATACAGTGAATAAAATAAAAACGCACAATAATATATATTTTTTATTATTAATTTTTGATATTATGCTTTTCTGCGGCTGACAGTTATTTTGTCTTCGCGCCTCCGCGCCTCCGCAAGAGGTTTCTATAAAAAAATTCATTGCCCCTCCCAAAAGTTAAACAATTATTCTCTTTTACTTGTAACAATTTTTATTTTATTAATTTTATAACCGTCCATTTCCTGAATGATAAAATCATAATCCTTGTGGGAAATCTTTTCGTTCTTTACAGGAATTTTTCCGAAAAGATCAAAGACAAAACCGCCGAGCGTATCAAAGTCGTTAACCGGAAGCTCTAAATTTGTTTCCTCCGCGAGGAACTCAAGATTCACTCTTGCGTCACACAGCCACACCCCCTGACCTAGATCAACTACATCATCGGTTTCATGATCAAATTCATCCTGAATATCGCCGATTATCTCTTCGATGATATCTTCCATTGATACAACGCCAGATACTCCGCCGTATTCATCCACAACTATAGCGATATGAATTTTTTTCCGGCGAAACTCTTTTAATAAGGCGTCGATATGTTTGGATACCGGAACAAAAAAAGGTTTTCTTACAAGTTCGTTTATATCGAATGTAATATTACTGACGAGCGCTTTTATAACATCTTTTACATGAAGGATTCCGATTACATTATCCACTGTGTCTTTGTAAACCGGAAAGCGCGAATGTTCGCTTTCGCTTATGCGCGCAAGCAGCCCTTCTTTTGTTTCATCGGCGGAGAGAAAGACGGTATCCGTCCTTGGAACCATTACTTCCTTAACGGTGGTTTCTGATAATTCGACAATGCCTTTGATCATTTTTTTCTGATCATCTTCAAGCCCTTTTATCGCCTGAGAGTTGATTTTAAAAAGATTTTTCACTTTTTTCCTCCGCGGGAAGCTGCGCTGGAATTACCGCGGGAAGCTTCGCTGGAAGTCTCGCCGGAAATACCGGAAATTATTCGTATATCCTTAAGTTTATTCAAAATCTTCTCCTGTAATTCGAGCATCGGCTCATTTGTATTATTGGCTTTATTACGCGCCGGGAGTTTCGCCGCATGATCCATTCCGTCTAAATGCAGAATACCATGAATTATCAGTCTGCGTAACTCCTCATCCGCAGGCACATTAAAATAAAGCGAGTTCTCTTTTAACGTATCAAGAGAAATTACAATATCACCCGGATTATACAAAGCCGCTTTATTATCATGTATCGGAAACTGTATAGAAGGATCGTCAATTTTAAAAGTTAATATATCAGTCGGTTCATTTATATTTCTGAATTGATAATTAAGCTCTTTAATTTTCTTATCATCGCAGAAAAGAATTGAGAATTCCCAGTTATCATGTTTTATCTCTTTTAGAACTTTCAGCGCAAAAAGGCGCGCTTTATTATTCCATGGAACCGCATAAGAGGGAGGCTCCGCGCAGTCGCCGCCTGATGCTTCGCTGAATATGGCTACAGATACATTATTCATTATCTTCGCTCTTTTGCTTTGGATATTCTATCCTTGAATGATAGTAGCCGGCAAGCACTCTGACAAAAGCCTTTTTTATTATTTCAAGTTCGTTAAATGAAAGATCCGATTCCGAAAGCTGTCCGTGATCTATTTTCGACTGAAAGAGCTGCTGGATAAATTTTTCCATTTTATTAGCGGTGGGCTTAGTCAAGGTTCTTACGGCCGCTTCTGTAATATCGGCGAGCATTACAATTGCGGATTCCTTAGAGCGCGGAGGGCTTCCCGGATACGAAAAATCCTCCGAGTTTACAGTTACTTCATTTTCTGTCGCCTTGTTATAAAACCACGAAATAATTGAGTTCCCGTGGTGCTCTGCGATAATCGAAACAACATCTTTTGGAAGCCCGAGGCTGAGTGCCTTTTCAACGCCGAGTTTTACATGGCTTCTTATAATTGTCGCAGACAGGCGGGGAGCCAGTTCATCGTGGCGGTTATGGTTAGTTTGGTTTTCTACAAAGTAATCGGGGTTTTCCATTTTGCCGATATCATGGTAATACGCGCCTACACGCGCAAGCATCGCGTTCGCATGGCCGCCCTGAGAGCAGATATCCTGACATGCCTGCTCCGCGAGATTTGCAACCATAAGTGAATGGCTGTAGGTTCCGGGCGCGGTAGTAAAAAGTTTGCGCAAAGTGGGAGCGTTAAGATCGGAGAGTTCCATGAGCCTGAATGATGTTACGGCATTGAGCGCATGTTCAAGCGGCGGCAGAAAACCTAAGAGCAGCATTCCGCAGATAACGCCGTTTAACGCGGCCCAGAAAACCGGAACAGGGTAGGTGTATATTGAAGCTCTGGAGATTAAAAGAACAACAATAACGGCAAAACAATTTGCCGCCGCGATTATAAGGCCCGCCTTTATAAGGCTCATTCTGTTCTGGGCTTTGTCAAGCACTAAAGAAGAAGCGGCCCCGGATACAAGCGCGATAATATAAGAATTGTTATCAAAAGCTCCGGTAAAATACGCGCCTAAAGGAAGGGCTATTGCCATTATAATCGCGAGTCTTTTCCCCATAAAAACCGCGATCAGCATTATGAATAAAGCGGTCGGAACTGTAAGAGAAACCGGAATACTTAAATAGCCCTTGGATAGATTATTTATTAGAATTGAGCCGGTTATATAAAGTCCGATTATAGTTGTAAGAAGGTAACGTTCGCTGTTTGTCAGCTCTTTTTGTGTTATGGTTTTTCCCTGTAAAATTATATATATTATATAAAAAATGAATAAAAGAAAAACAATGCCTAAGATAGAACGAAAGTCATTTATTGATTCATCGCTTGAGCTTAGTATAACAAGGAATACAGTGACCGCGTATAATACTGTGCTGTAAATACCGGGGCCTGAACGGAAATGATTTTTAATAAAAGAAAACGGTTTTATTAAATTATTAAGATTTATTTTCATTATATGCCTGTATAATTTTTTTTATTAAAGGATTGCGCGCAACGTCCGCAGTATGAAGGAACGAAAAATGCAGTCCTTCAATATTCCTTAATATATCAAGGGCATGCAGTAGCCCTGAATCTGTTTTCCGCGGAAGGTCTATTTGCGTTGAATCCCCGGTGATTACAGCCCTTGCTCCTGTGCCGATTCTTGTGAGGAACATTTTCATCTGTTCCTTTGTTGTATTCTGGGCTTCATCAAGGATTATCATGCAGTCGTTAAGGCTGCGGCCTCTCATGTACGCTAAGGGAGCGATTTCGATGGATCTTGTTTCTTCCATTCTGTTGATCACATCATAAGGAACAAGCGATTCCATTGCGTCGTATAAAGGTTTTAAATACGGATCTATTTTTTGCGCGAGATCGCCGGGAAGAAAACCGAGGTTTTCTCCCGCTTCGACAACAGGACGGGTAAGAACAAGCTTTCTGATTTTTTTTGATAACAGCATAGAAAGAGCGTGGGCAATCGCAAGAAATGTTTTACCGGTTCCCGCAGGGCCTGCGCAGAAACATATTTCATTCTCTCTCATTCCCTGTATATAAAAAGCCTGATTTTTACTGCGCGGGTATACCCTGTAAAAACCGTGCGGGATTTGAATCATTGAATCCCGCAGGAATCCTTTTTCTTCATCGGGCGATAATAAGTTATTTATATTTGTTTTTTCATCATCAAACGGAATATACTCTTCCGCCAGAGCGCGTATATAATCAGGCGATAAGTGATCCCCTTCTTCAACCGCGGCTATTAGATTATCAAGCATTTTTCTGAAGCGTTTGACATTGGTTTTATCCTGACTTTCAAAATGAATTTCATTGCCTCTTGCGGTAATATAGCCGCCTATCGAATTTTCAATTATTCTGAGATTTCCGTCATTTGCGCCGCAAATACCGGAAAGTAATTCCCTGTTGTCAAAAGCAATTGTTATTCCTTCTTCCAAGTAAACCTCTTTAATATAAAAGTTGCCGGACAAGTCCATTGTATATTCTATAAATTGATATGGTCAAGTAGCATCACTGCTAATCACCTGAACTCCCATCTTTCCTGTCTGCCGTCATAAGCTATATCAGATTTGATTTCCGTGATTGGTCTCCATTGTAAAACGAAGCGGATATCGGCGGCGATGTAAAAATTTTGATTATTCTGCGCCGAGTTCCGGAACGGATACATTGAGACTCCGAATTCCGCGTGCCAGTCTCCAAGATAATGTTTTAAGGACAGATCAAATTTTTGTATATTAAATCCTGATCTGCGGCGCTTTGAATCATCGAAAAAATTAAAGGAATCAAACAAATCTGTTAATAAATTATTCTGCGGCCCCGGAATATACATAGAAGTCAAATCTTCCATTCCGGGGACATTCTTAAAATAGCGCCAAATAACCGTATTGTTTGAAGTTGCCGAAAGACTTAATTCTAAAAGCCCCGGAACTGCAAGCTTAAATCCAAGCGTTAACTGAAAATTTGAATTTGTATATCTTTGAAGATCAAAAGTAAGAGCTGTATTTATATCAAATGACAGAAAAAGACGGTTTCTGACAAGTTCTGTTTCGGCAAATGAATTATTATAAGATAACGATAACTGTCTTGGATTTAAAACCGGCTCTCCTTCCTGCTGCCATTTTTCGCCTGTATTATCCATGTTAAAAATATACTTCTGCGATCTGACGGCGGAAAACGCAAGCCTTATATTCCATAATGAAATTGAAGCGGAAATATTTGTTATCCCCGCATTATCCTGAGGATCAATAATTAAATTAAATAAAAACGATCCGGTACCGGCGAATTTTAAAGTTTCTGTAATATTTACAGGATGGAATTTCCAGATGCTTTCTCCGTCCGCGGAAACAGGTTTTTCTATGCGGAAATTTATATTTGTTTCCGATATCCAAAACCTGAATGTCGCGTTTGTTGAAATTTGAAAATCAAGGGGAGGAATATCGATACTTAAGGACAAGTTCTGGTTATTATCCCTGATGTTAGCTGCAACATTAGCCGTAAACCGGCTGCCTGTAAGGCCCGGAATATCCTGTCCGTCTCTTCTTTGTTCTTTTGCCCATGTTCCCCAATGCGGCTGTAATTCAGGACCGCCGGGGCTTGTGCTTTCTGTCCATCTTCTTGATCTTACTAAAGTTCCTCTCAGGCTGTATTGAAAGCTGGTTTGTCCGAAAACCGGGTTATCGTAAAACGGCTTTATGATTCCTGTATACGCGTATGAAGATAAGTAGTTTGTCTGACTGAAAATTTGCCTCCTTGCATTTTCCACCTTATTTTCGTCTTTAACATTATTTGTTTCAAATATCGCGGCTTCCTCGTTTAAATACGCGTAATGCCGCCATGTTCCGTTTCCGGAAAAAGTAAATGTATTTGTAAATAATCCGCTTGTATGATTTATCCTGAAATTTATATTGCTGTTGCCGCCGATGCTTGTTAATACCGATTGAACATCGCTCCAATTTACCTGACTGTATGATTTCCAATCTGATGACATGAACTGAAGTTCAGTTGAGCTTGTCGGCGTTATCTGATAATCAATGATGAATGTTGTGTTTCCGCTTCCCGGCAGGCTGAAACTTTGAATTAAAACAGGCGGAGTAAGAGTATCCGTATGAGAATCACCGCCCTGCCTTGAATTAAACGCGCTTTCTGTCTTATCATCCTGCCAGGGCGCAACAGGACTTCCAATGCCGCGGAGCGGATCATCTGCTTCATTAATACCTGCGGCGCCGGTTCCTGCCGGGTTTGCGCTGCCGCCCAATGATAACGGCGTTCCGGAAACAGAAAACGACAGATTATAAATTGTATATTTATCCGGAGCGAAGAAAAAACGTTCAGGAGAATATGCGTTACTCGAAAATATCTCATTGTCGCTTAATGTGCTGAATGATAACGCCGTAGAAATGTTGGAAACGCTTATTCTTGATATATAAGGAGATACTGCCTGAATAGAAGAATTTACGCTCCCGCTTACATGCCATTGGTACGATCTGATTTCATTTTGCGGACCGCCCGAACTGTCAAGCGAAGCTCCCTGCTGAAGCATATTAATTAAATCCATGCTTTCAGACCTGTTCAGCAAATCTCTGTTTACAAACGGATCCGAATAAAATGGTATGTCCCATGAAACGCTTGCGTACCTTCCTGTGACAGAACTGTTTAGTCTCATTCTGTAACGGAAAGGCACCGGTAATGAAAAAAGATTTGAATAGTTCCAGTCAACAGAGCCGTCATAATTTCCTTCATTATTACGTGTATAAGGAGTCCAGTATCCTGTATCGTTAAAAACAGTCCGCGTAAAACCGATTCCAAAAGATAAATCCAAAGGGTTTAAGATTCCTGTTTTTGGAACTGATAAATCAAGCCCTATGTAGAAACCTAAGTTTACATAATAATCAGCGAAGATTTTTAAGGTTAACTCATTTGGATCGGATATCTTCTTTCCTGTACTGCGAAGAAAAAGTCCTTCGCGCTCCATTTCCATATCATTCGAAGTTCCCAATATTCTGCTGATTGAACCTGTCTGCGCAGGAGATGAACGCGGCTGTCCAAGCAGAAATGTTGTTGTTTGAACAAAAGCGCCTTCTCTTGAGCGGTATCCGATAACAGGATTAAAGAAAAGCTGATCGCCCGGGAAATAAAAAAAAGGGATATATAAAACAGGAATTTCACCTACTTTTAATACAGCGTTTAAAAAAGCGAAATCAGAGCCCGGCAGTATCCACAGCCTTGAAGCGTTTAATGACCATAAAGCCTGTTCATCATCCGCGTTTGTAATTCTTGCGCCAGTCAGAACAGTTACATCGTCATCGCTGCGTGATATAACTGAGCCTGAAAAAAGATAAGTTGTCGCGTCTCCGTCAAGCTCGCGTGTAGTGCTTCCGTCCAGAAAGATACTGGAAAAGGAGTCAAGGTTAACTGTTATATTCTCTCCCCTGAATGTTTCAGTCGATTCGTTATCATATTTTTCGTATATTACCTGTCCGCGGGCTGTTATTATATTTCTTGTGCGGTTAAATAAAATTTCATCCGCTTTGATTTTATGGATTGTATTTCCGTCTATCATGCTTAAGGATACATTTCCCTGCAGCCTCGCGTATTCTTCGTCAATTACTCCGATTGTAAAATATTCTGTAATCTGTGCGGACTCGATAGTGACTATTCTTCTGTTATTATTCTGCGCAGGTTCAGGCAGATAAAAATAATCCCTTAAACGGCTTGCGAGTTCCGCTCTTGTTCCGCTTTCAGAAAGCCCGAGACGCCTGCACCAAACAGCGAGTTCGCTTAAAGTTGATGTGCGAATTTCCATTTCAAGCCGCTGTCTTTCAGGCGACAGCGCTTCTGTTTTTTGTGTCTCCTCTTCATCGCCTGATAAAACCATAGACGCAATGTAATCCGCTTCTTCTAAAAAAGTTTCATCCTGCGCATTTAAAAACTGCGCTGATAAAAAAAATATGACAGCCGTTATAACGAGGAAAGTGCGCGGACAGGATAATAAACCTGCTTTTTTTCGCCTTTGCGCGTAATTTTGCGCCTTCGCGGTAAAAAAAAATATTTTTATATAATCGCGCTTATCTTTCATCTTCTCCTGTTTTTTCGAGAGGCGTTTTGCTTCAAAGTTTCCGCAATATAAAAACCTGTGTACGATTTTTTTTCTTTTGCTACCTGTTCCGGTGTGCCTGCCGCGATAACCTGTCCCCCTCTTTCGCCGCCTTCAGGTCCAAGATCGATAATATGATCCGCCTGCAAAAGTACATCAAGATTATGTTCTATCATTATAACGGTATTTCCCTGATCTACCAACCGCTGGATAACATCCATGAGCTGTTTTACATCCGCGAAATGAAGGCCTGTAGTAGGCTCGTCAAGAATATACAAAGTGCTTCCTGTAGACCTTTTAGAAAGTTCAAGCGCCAGTTTTACCCTCTGCGCTTCTCCGCCTGAGAGAGTGAGCGCCGACTGCCCGAGTTTCACATAACCCAGACCGACTGACAAAAGAGTCTGCATTTTTCTTGCAATCTGCGGAATCGGAGAAAAGAAACCCGCCGCCTCTTCGATTGTCATGTCAAGAACTTCGCTGATGTTTTTGCCTTTATAGCGGATATCTAAAGTCTCCCTGTTAAACCTTTTCCCCTGGCATACATCGCAGACAATGTAAACGTCCGGCAGGAAATTCATCTCGATCTTGATTGTGCCGTCTCCTTCGCAGTTTTCGCATCTTCCGCCGCGGACATTAAATGAAAACCGGCCTGGTTTATACCCCCTTATTTTCGCGTCGGGAAGTCCTGCAAATAAATCCCTTATTGCCGTAAAACCTTCGACATAAGTTATCGGGTTTGAGCGCGGCGTTCTTCCTATCGGACTTTGATCGATATCAATTACTTTGTCGATATGGTTTGCGCCTTCAATTTTTTTATACGCGCCTTCATGGCGGTTTGAACCGTAAACAATATTCGCTAAAGCAGGGTACAAAACGTCAGATAACAGAGTTGATTTTCCGGAACCTGAAACGCCTGTGATACAGGTAAAAATTCCCAAAGGTATTTCCACATTAATATTTTTTAAATTGTGTTCGCTCACTCCTTTTAATTTTATATAAGCGCCGTTTCCCGTCCGCCTTTCTTCAGGAATATCGATGCGAAGAATACCCGCAAGGTATTGGCCTGTAAGGCTTTCCTTTACCTTCATGACATTCTGCGGGCTGCCTTGAGCGACGACATATCCGCCGTGAACGCCGGCTCCCGGCCCTAAATCGACAATATGATCCGCGGTTCTTAAAGTCTGCTCGTCATGTTCAACTACGATTAAAGTATTGCCAAGATTGCGGAGGTATAAAAGCGTGTCGATTAAACGCTGGTTATCCCTCTGGTGAAGTCCGATTGAAGGTTCGTCCAGAATGTATAAAACGCCTACCAAGCTAGACCCTATCTGTGTCGCAAGCCTGATTCTCTGGGCTTCACCCCCTGAAAGAGTAGAGGCTTTGCGCTCTAAGCTGAGATAATCAAGCCCGACATTCTGCATAAAGCCAAGACGCGAGTTTATTTCTTTTAATATCTGGTACGCGATTTTATTTTCATTTTTGCTTAACTTAACGGCATTAAAAAAATTAAGCGAATCGGTAACAGAAAGCCTGGAAAGCTCCCAGATATTTTTCCCGGCGATAGTGACAGCTAACACTTCCGGTTTAAGCCTTTTGCCTTCACATTCATCGCACGGCTTCTGGCTCATAAATTTTTCAAGCCAGTCTTTAACGCCCTGAGACTGCGTTTCCATATAACGGCGTTTTAGCTCTTCTAAAATTCCTGAGAACTGCGTATTGTACTGAAAATGACCTGTTCCGTCGCGGTTTACATATTTTACTTTAACTTCTTCTTCTGTTCCGTAAAGGATTGTGTTTAGGATTCTTTTCGGAAGTTTATTAAGCGGCGTATCAAGGCTGAAATCATAATGTTTCGCGAGCGCTTTAAAGCGGCTTGAGTGCCATGCGCTGTCTGGATTGTAAGGAATTACGCCGCCTTCGTTATACGAAAGAGATTTATCAGGGATAACAAGGTCAGGATCGAAATCGAGTTTCGCGCCAAGACCTGTGCAGCCGGGACACGCGCCGTAAGGATTATTAAAAGAAAAAAGACGCGGCTGAAGTTCCGGAATAGAAACGCCGCAGTCAGGGCAGGCGTTTTTCTGCGAAAAAATCTGCTCTGTGTTTTTCCCGTCTTCATTGATCAAAACAATCATTAAACCGTCAGCTGTCTGCATTGCGGTTTCCACTGATTCCGATAAACGGGATCTTATGTCTTTTCCTATTGCAAGCCTGTCAACAATTATCTCGATGGAATGTTTTTTTTGTTTGTCCAGTTTAATGCTTTCATCAAGACTGACAGGCACTCCGTCTATTCTTGCCCGCGCGAATCCGGCTTTTTTCGCGTCTTCAATTATTTTTTGATGTTCTCCTTTTTTTCCGCGTATAACAGGCGCAAGGAGCTGAATTTTTGTCCCGTCTTTATACTGCAGAATTGTATCGATTATTGAATCGATAGGCTGCTCGCGGATTTCCTTGCCGCAGACAGGGCAGTGAGGTATTCCGATTCTCGCGAACAGAAGGCGGTAATAATCGTAAATCTCTGTTACAGTTCCTACGGTCGAGCGCGGATTGCGGTGAGTTGTTTTCTGCTCGATAGAAATCGCAGGTGATAACCCTTCGATATAATCTATATCGGGTTTATCCATGCGGCCTAAAAACTGCCGCGCGTAAGCTGAAAGACTTTCGACATAGCGTCTTTGTCCTTCCGCGAAAATTGTGTCAAAAGCAAGCGAACTTTTTCCTGAACCCGAAAGGCCTGATATTACGATTAACTTATCGCGTGGCAGTTCAAGGTCGATATTTTTCAGGTTATGTTCGCGCGCTCCTTTGATGATTAATTTGTCCATAATAAGCGAATATTAACAGAATAAATGTTTAATGCCTAGTACTACTAATCGTATGTTAACATGTTTTATTTAAAATAGGATTACGGAAATTATGATAAACAGGCAATATTGATGTTTTAATTAAAAATTTATATACTTTAAATGCATTTTAAAGGAGATGTAATGAGCACTTTGGGGATTGTAAACTCGAATAATGACATTCGGGAAAAAATCGAAAATATTTTTAATAATAATAAAAATCACAGCATAGATTTATTATTTTTATCAGAAGAAGATGAAATTCTGGAATTTTTAAAATACGCTCTGCCCGAGATTGTAATTTTTAATTTTTCAGATACGCAGATAAATATTAACGGAATAATCAATCAAATTCAAAATGATAAATGGATTTTAAATTTTGGAATCATCGGCGTATTTGACAACACAAAAGACAAAGAAGAAGAACTTTTAAAAAAATATAAAAATATAAATGTGCTTGCCATGCTGGATAAAACATGGGTATCCACGCATTTGATAAAAAGCATAGATATTATACAAAGAAATTATCAGATTATTTTTCAGCGGGAGTTTGCTAAAACATTTTTAGAAGGCGCGTCAGGACGTTTTATTATTGATAATGATATTTTAGCCGTTCCTTTATACGCCGGCATCGGCGCTACAATTCTGGCTCAAAGAGGGCTTATAAATCCTGACAGCAAGATGCATATCCAGCTTGCGCTTCATGAACTTATAATTAACGCTATTGAACACGGAAGCTGCGGCATTACCTACGAAGAAAAATCAAAAGCTTTAGAATCAGGAATGACTCCTGTCGAATTAATCGCTGAAAAATGCAAAGACCCGGCGATAAGCGCGAAGAAAGTTTTTTTCAGCTGGAATATAAAACCTGATAAATCCACATTTATTATTCAGGATCAGGGAAACGGTTTTGACGTAAACGCGTACATAGAAAGAATGAAAACACAGGATGATTACAGCCTGCACGGCAGAGGAATTAAAATGGCTTCCATGCTGTCGCATAAGCTTAAGTACAATGAAAAGGGAAATCAGGCGGCTTTAATTATTAACAACGATTTTTCCGTGGAACATGAAGTTCCCGAAGGCTTTACACATGAAAAAGTTGTTAATGTAAAAAAAGGAGATATTATTTTACAGGAAGGAGATCCAAGCGATTTTCTTTATTATATTTCCTCAGGAACATATGAAGTAATTCATCAGGATAAACAAGTAGGCATTCTTTCCGCTCAGGATATTTTTATGGGAGAAATGTCATTCCTTTTAAACCAGAGAAGATCGGCTACCATAAAAGCGACAAGCACCGGAAAATTAATACTTCTTACCCAAAAAACATTTATTAATATTATCCGTGAATATCCCCATTACGGGATATTTTTATCCAAGCTGCTTGCGAAACGTCTTTTGCGGACAAATATGCAGGCGGCAGGACAGCATTGAACATCGCTGATTCACTTGTATTTACTTTTTTTTTCTGTTAAAATTTTACTTAACAGGAGATAAATTATGCCGCTTTCTGAATTAACTTCATCCGTTGACGATCTTTTTAAAAAAATTAACGAGACATGGAGGCGTCTTTGAAGACGCGTCTTTCGCTCAGCGTATAGCCGGTATAGAAGCGAAAACCGCCGAGCCCGGTTTTTGGAATGATCAGGAAAATGTAGAAAAAACAGTCGCATCCTTAAAAAGCTTAAAAAACCGTTATGAGCCGTGGAAGGCTCTTCATGATGAAATGGCGGATGTAAAAACGCTTTTTGATCTTGCATCCGAAGCAAAAGACGAAAGCGAATGTCCCGGTATTGAAACCGCCTTAAATAAAATCGCAGCCCGTTATGAGAAATTAAATATCCTCGAACTTATGGCCGGCGAGATGGATAAAAACGCCTGTTTTTTAACTGTTCACTCAGGCGCAGGGGGAACTGAAGCCTGCGACTGGTCGCAGATGCTTTACCGCATGTACCTTCGCTGGGCTGAGCAGAAAGGATTCACCTGTGAGGAAGTTGACAGGCAGGAAGCGGAGGGCGGGATAAAGTCGGCGACCTGCCGCGTGGACGGCGATTTTGCCTTTGGCTATCTGAAAGGGGAATCGGGCATTCACAGGCTTGTGCGGATAAGTCCGTTTGATTCCAACGCAAGGCGGCACACTTCTTTCGCTTCGGTTTATATTTTCCCGGTAATTGATGATACAATAGAAGTAGATATAAAACCTGAGGATTTGCGCATTGATACATACCGTTCAGGCGGAGCCGGCGGGCAGCATGTTAACAAAACAGACAGCGCGGTGCGCTTTACACACCTTCCCACAGGGATTGTTGTAGCGTGTCAGAATGAAAGATCTCAGATAAAAAACCGCGCGATCGCAATGAGCATTTTAAAAGCTCGTCTTTACGAACATTACAGGCAGGAGAAAGAAAAAGAAAACGAAAAATTTTCTCAGGAAAAAAAAGATATATCATGGGGCCATCAGATCCGCTCTTATGTGTTCCAGCCTTACACAATGGTAAAGGATTACAGGACTAAAGCGGAGAAAGGAAATATTCAGGCTGTGATGGACGGGGATATCGATCTTTTTATCGAAGAATATTTAAAGCACAGCTGGCGCAGCAGCGAACGAATGACAGCTGACAATTAAAACATCAGGGAGTTATTTTGGATAAAAGAGCCGCCTTAATTTTTATCTTTCTCATTATTACGGCGGCAGAGCTTGCGGCATCCGGCAGACAGGAAGAAGTAAAAGCTCCGGTTTATAAGGATGAATGGATTTTATGCATAACAGGCCTAGATACAAAAGAGCTAAACGCGCAAAACACGCAGATCGGCAGTATGATCTTAAGCGCATTAAACGAAAGGCTTAACAGTGTAAGCTACCGCACGCGCGTATCGCCTGAATACGCGTATTATGAGGAAATAACATGGGCGGAAGAAAGAGCCGCCGCGGCAAGAGCTTTATCAGCAAAACAAAATGAAAGGTCTGCGTTTCTTTACCGCGGAGAACCGCAATGGAGATACCAAAGAAGCGTTGCGGCAATTGACGAAGAAATCAGAAAGTTACGCGCAAATCTTGAAGAAATTGAGAATAACGCGCCTTTAATCAGCCGCGAACCTGTTTTTAAAATAGCGTCATTAAATCTGGATAATATTTTCCCTATACCGCCTAAGAGCGGAACGGAACGCCGTTTTTGCACGGAACAGGGAATTGACGCGTTTACCTCTTTGTCAATTTCAGAGTTTCACGGAAGATTTCTTTTAGATATAAAGCTTTATACTGTCTATACAAATTCATTTTCGTGGCAGGACAGTATTTTATTTTCGTATAACGATTTAAGCGAAGCGTTAGATGAAATTATTCAAAGGCTTTTAACTGCGATTTCCGGAAACCGCAGCGTGTCTGTCACTATCACGGCGGAACCCGGAGATGCTCTCATTCTTGTTAACAGCTCTTTTGCCGGAAGGGGAGGCGTAATAACAGGCGTTTATCCTCCCGGAACATTTATAATTGACGCCGCAGGCGCTGATTATGAAAGGCTGACATATGAAACTTATTTAACTGAAGGACAAACGCTTAATATAAGTTTAATTTTAAACCCTGTAAGCTACGGTTTTCTGGAAATTACTTCCGAAATACCCGGAAGCATCTATCAGGGGGCTTTATATATGGGCGAAACTCCCGTTACATTGCGCCTCCCTTTTGGAAGCATGGAATACATCGAAATGGAAACGCAGAATTCTGATAAGACTGCGGTCGTTTTTCAGATGCCTTCCGCGGAAAGCTACGACGGCAGTTCATCTTTACAAACACAGCAGCTTTCTTTTGATCCGATAAGGTCTTTGGAAACAGGAAATTTAAACGCGGATCGCAGCTTTTATTATTGGGTATGGGGCGGAACATGGATAACAGGAATATTAACATGGGTTATGTATAATACTTATATAGGCAGCAATTACGCAGTTAATTATGACAGTGTTTATAAAGGAAGTTTTGACAGCAGTTTTTATAATTATAATCAATCAATGTATTACGCGACAATGGGAACAGCGATTGCATTCGGCGCGGTCGCATCGTATGGAATATACAGGCTTGTAAGGTATATTATTACAGCTGACAGAACGGCATCTGCCGCAGTAAGAACGGGCAGGAATTAAATGAAATTCGGCGAAAAACTAAAAAAATTCTTTCTTGGAAAAAACGCGGTTAATCAGGAAGATATTGATGATTTATGCGATTTATTAATAGAGGGCGATTTCGGCGCCGCCGAGGCTTTTAAAATAACTGATCTTTTAAAAGAGCGCAGTAAAAAAAACCCGGATTCCTCCCTGCCTCAGATATTATGCGCGCTTCTTATTGAGGAATTATCAAAGGCGAAGAACGCGGATTATTCTTTTATTAATGATAATCCTTCGGTAATTCTTTTGTTAGGTGTAAACGGAGTAGGAAAAACCACGACAGCCGCAAAGCTTTCATACATGTACAAAAATCAAAATAACAAGAAAATAATTCTTGCGGCGGCCGACACATTCAGGGCGGCGGCTGTTGAGCAGCTAAAAATCCACGGCCAAAGGCTTGATACGCGGGTTGTGGCGCATAAGCAGGGAGGAGACGCGGCGGCTGTTGTGTATGACGCGCTTGACGCCGCATTTTCAGGCGGTTTTGATATCGTGATTGCGGATACCGCGGGGAGAATGCATACAAAGTCAGCGCTGGTTGAAGAGCTAAAAAAAATTGACAGAGTAGTGGAATCAAAAACAGAAACGCAGGGAGGCGCTTCGAACATGCGTTATCTGAAATACCTTGTACTGGACGCGACAACAGGAAGAAACGCCTTTGCACAAGCCGAAATATTTAAAAGCGCAGTTGCGCTTGACGGAGTAATACTTACAAAATACGATTCAACCGCCAAAGGGGGCGTAATATTTTCGCTTGCCTCGGAACTTGCGCTGCCGGTAGTATATGTCTGCACCGGAGAAAAATATACGGATATTGAAGTTTTCAACGGAGAAAAATTCGCAAAGGAATTCACGGGAATTGAATAAAAAAATCATTATAATAATTTTTATTTTCTTAATTCTCTTTGCCGGTATAATTGCGGTTACTCAGGAAGCGAATTCCAACATTCCGTCTCCTGAACGGATTAATGATATTTCTTCAGACTGGGCAAAGCCTCCTTTGTGGTTCCGTTCTAACTCAGGCGGCATGGCGCTTGAAGAAATAAATTCACGCATAACCGCCCTGCGAAACGAATACGCGCTTTTAATTACATTCGCGCGTCAAAATGAAATACCTGATTTTTTTATGCAATATTTGGACGAAGAATGTTTCCCTGAAATTCGGGCTTTATATAAAAACGGCGAAAAAATCAAAACTCAATGGATATTAAAAGATATAAACGGTATAACAAGATTAAACGCATCTTTTTCCGAACCTGAAAATATCAGCACAGATATGTCAGGCGGTGCTTCTTTCAGTATTGGAAATGAAGATTTAATTTTAAATGCCTTCGACACTATTGACGGTAAGGCCGGTTTTATCGAAATTTTTAACAGGGATTCTTTTTTAATTACAGAGTACAGATTTTTTGATGACGGAAACCTAAACAGAATTGATAATGAGTTTAACGAAAATCTTTTAATAAGATCTGTTTATTCCCGCTATGATAAAGATATTAACATAAAATTGTATGAGGATTTGTACCGATACAACCGTTCTCTATCTTTAAGATCAATAGAAAGAATATTTTATTCAGGCGTTAACGGTGAAATAGATTCAATGATGATTAGCTTTCCAAGAAGAGTAATGGATTCCTCTGATGAAGCAGATTTTATCAGAGGAAGAATTAATTTGTATCCTGAATATTTTGGCGGGATAATTATCGAGAATAATAAAATCGTTTATGATACCGATACTAGAGGCAGAATATTAAGTGAAACATTATATGACGAAGATAATAATATTGTATGGGTTATACAAAATATCTGGGAGAATAACAGGATTGTATCATCAAAAAAAACAGAAGGCGATGAAAATTATTCAACTGAATATGTATATAATTCAAGCGGAGAAAAAATATTAGAAAGAAATTTTAAAAACGGAAGACTTGAGAGAATTGTGCGCAGAGAAGGAAATCAGGATATTGAAGAATTATATATAAATGATATTATGGTAATGACTGCTGTCTGGGAAGACGGGAGAAAAATATCTGAATCGAGAGTAAGATAGGAAAGTTAATTGAAAAAATTATGGATATTATTTGTAGCATCGCGTTATATTTTTAAAGGCAGAAGCAGCTCTCCTGTTTTGGCGGTTCTTGGAATCGGTATCGGCGTACTTGCTTTAATTGTTATTATCGCTGTTATGAACGGTTTTCAGCTTGGCTTAATCGAAAGTATTCTGGAGATTTCGTCATATCATATCCGCCTTGAATCTTTCCCGGAGGAAAAGGCCGGCTATTTTCAGGAATTATTTTTATCTGTTCCGGGAGTGAAGGCCGCTGTCCAGTTTAAGGAACTACAGGTTCTCGTAAGAGGATGGCGATCTTCCCAGTACGCTGTATTGGTAAGAGGACTTAAGGAAGACACTCTTCATTTAGACAGCGAAATGAAACGTATTCTGGAATTTGAAGAAGGTTCATTTGATTTATCCGGAAGAAATAATATACTTCTCGGGTCCGAGCTTTCTCATAGGCTTGGTCTTGGAATAGGCGATGTTATAACTCTTTACTCTATTACGGGGATTTTATCGGCGGAAGATGAAACAGGCTCTGACAATTTTATAATAACAGGTATATTCAGATCAGGCTATTATGATTACGATAGCAGCTGGGCATTTATAAATATTGACAGTATATCGCTTCTTGACGCGGATAATGATTTAAAAATAGGAGTAAAGCTTGCTAACCGTTTTAAAGATATAAGTTTACTGGATCAGGCAGGCCGTTTATTTATAAATGAAGGTTTTAATGATTTTAAATTATCAAGCTGGAGGGATTATAACCGTTCATTCTTTGGAGCGCTCAGAACGGAGAAACTTTTTATGTTTATTCTTGTCGGACTTATTTTTATAGTTGTAGGGCTTAATATTTATCAGGCTCAAAGGCGGTCTGTGCTACAGCGCCGTGAAGAAATAGGACTGTTGCGCGCAGTCGGCGGAAGCGAAAAATCCGTTCAGCTTGTTTTTATTATTGACGGCGCTGTCATCGGGCTTACAGGCGCGTGTTTCGGGCTTGTTTTCGGGCTTTTGATCGCGGTAAATATCCAGCAGTTTTTTACATTAGTAGAAAATATTGTAAATGGAATAATATTTTTATTAAATAATTTCGCGGGAAATTTTGCATTGGGAACATCAGGAGATTTCAAAATATTTTCTCCGGCTGTTTTTTATGTTAAAGAAATAACATCGCGGATTATTTTTTACGAAGTGGCTTTAATATTCGCATTCGGTTTTCTGTCTTCGCTTATAGCGGCATGGTTTGCGTCGCGAAAAGCAACAAAAATTCAGCCGGCGGAGGTACTGCGTTATGAGTAATGAAGAGAATAAAAATCTGCTTAAGGTGATTAACATAGTAAAAAATTATACTTCAGGCGCCGAGACCCTTCATATTCTTAAAGGCATTGATTTTGAAATTGAGAAAGGAAAGACCGCCGCGATAACAGGCATTTCCGGCTGCGGAAAAAGCACTCTTTTAAATATTATAGGAGGCCTTGATCGCTGTGACGAAGGAAAGGTTTTTATAGGCGCTGATGATATAACGTCGCTTACAGAAAAAGAATTATCGCTGTACAGGTCCAAAAAAGTCGGTTTTATTTTTCAGTTTCATTATCTTTTAAAAGACTTTACCGCGTTAGAGAATGTAATGCTTCCGGCTTATATGGCGGGCATAAAAAAAAAGGAAGCGGTTGACAAGGCAGTATCGCTTTTAGCTGACGTAAAACTTGAAGATCGCAAAGGACATTTTCCGTCGCAGCTTTCAGGGGGAGAGAGGCAAAGAGTAGCTGTCGCAAGATCAATGGTTAATAATCCTGAGTTAATTCTTGCGGATGAACCGACAGGAAATCTTGATCCGCATAACGGCGGGATTGTAACTGAACTGTTATATGAAAACGCGAAAAAATGGGGAAAGACTTTAATAGTGGTTACTCATGACAGAAATGCCGCCGCAATGGCGTCAATTCAGTTTGTTCTTGAAAACGGCCTGCTTATTTCACGCGGAAACTCTTCCGCGGTTTCTGATTGTGAAGCCTGCGGACAAGAGGAAATTAAAGGGAGCTGATATTGAAAAAACATACATCCCTTTTTATCGCGATCAGATATCTTTGGGGCAGAGCGCGCGAAGGCGGACGTTATTTAAGAGGGGCCGCAGCCGGAATCGCGATTAGTTTAATACCGATTGTAGTTACATTAATTGTCGCGGACGGAATGATTAGAGGGATACTGGACAGATATCTTGAACTGGGAACAGGTCATATAGTTGTTTATGATCTGCTAGGCGAAAGCGATCCTTCCGGCACAATCGAAAAAATTTTGGAAGTTGACAGAGTAACAGGCGCATGGCCGGAACAGCGCGGAACGGGCGTACTTGCCGGCAGAACAGGAAGAACAGGCGTCGCGGTGCGCGCGATTGAACCGTCGTTTTGGGACTACGGGCAAAACGCAGAAATGCTGAGAATAATCGAAGGAAACTATAAGCCGCTCTCTGATCGCGATATTGTGTTAGGTGAAGCTTTGGCGGACACAATAGGCGTAAAGATGGGAGATACTGTGCGGCTTATGTCGCTTCGTTACAGCGATGACGGCCGCATGTCGCCGCGCACCGCGTCTTTTACAGTAAGCGGAATAGTATCATGCGGGTATAATGAGCTGGATGAGATCTGGTGCAATATCAGCATAGAAGGCGGAACGCGGATTTTGCCTGATAATACATTAACAAATATAATAGTTAAAACAGATGATCCATATAAAAACATTTCCAGCCTTCGCCATGAATTATATTTAAAACTT
>Ga0209755_10000522_pt1 | contig 69623 bp, 61 predicted proteins | sample TergutCo191P1_FD_187301 | JGI IMG/M metagenome (GOLD analysis project Ga0209755, IMG submission 187301) | Cornitermes sp. P1 segment gut microbial communities from Petit-Saut dam, French Guiana - Co191P1 (SPAdes) (version 2) | ecosystem: Host-associated > Arthropoda: Insects > Digestive system...
TTTATTAAAAATTCTTCTGTTTGGAATTTCGCGGGAACAAATTCAAGCGCGGTGGTACATTGTTCTACAGCCGCAAGACATACTTCTTCTGTTTTTAGCCTTTCAGGAACAAGGTCAAGCGCTCTGCCGTTTTGTTTTACTCTTTCCAGAGCGTTTTTTTCGGTTAAAATTATTTCCATTATATTATCTCCAAAAAACCTCTCGCAGAGGCTCAGGATAAAGAAAAAACTCACACGGAGACACAGAGACACGGAGTCGTTGTTTAAAAGCTTCTCCGTGCCTTTGTGTCTTTGTGTGAATCTCTTCTCGAATTTTTCTGGTCAAAGTTAAAATATTTTTGTTTATCAATTCATTCTCCGGCATACTAGTCATGTTCCTTCATTTTATACTTCTTCTTTATATAAATCTTCCTTGAATTTTTCTGCTTCCATGTCGAATAACATCATTACAACAGAACGGTTAGATTTTACGGAAAGCCAGTCTGCTTCAAATCTAGGTTCTTCTACCTCGTCTCCGTAAATGTATCCCACCCAGTTTAACCAGAAAAAAGCCATTGCTCTGGCATTATGCGCTGATTTATATATGCCCGGAATATCCATATTATATAGCCAGGGTGTTACTATCCAATCGCCGGTTTCTGTTGAATATGAAATACCGCAGCAGCATATTAACTCATCTCTTGGATTTGGATTCTCTGTATTATGGAATATGCCGTCTGTTCCAATCCAGAAAAATACTTCATAATCCTCTTTTATGTTGATTATATTGCTGATTATACTCGTTACTTCATTGTGGTTCATAAGTTTTTTCTCCTCATCTTGTAAATCGGTTTAAATAAAATATTAAATCGGCGGCGGAGAATACGGCGTTGTGTTTCCCGATCTTACCATTATCCATTTGTATGAAATGAAAGACAGATAATCTTTATTCGGCGGCTGCTTATCGCCTTTGAAACCCGGTAAAGCGGTTACTTTTTCAATTAATTCCGCGTCTTCCATTACTACCGGATTTCTGTTTGGATACAGCTCATTTAAAGCAATTGCTATTTCGCCGTAATCTTTCCATTCCATTATATTATCTCCAAAAAACATCTAGCAGAGGCGCAGGATAAAGAAAGAGCTCGCACGGAGACACAGAGACACGGAGTTGTTGTTTAGAACTCTCTCTGTGCCTTTGCGTCTCTGCGTGAATCTCTTCTCGAATTTTTCTGTTTGTGGTTAACAAAATTTAATTTTCCCTCCATGGTTAAATTAATTTTTTATTTGCCCGATAAACTCTGTGCTTACCCAGCCTGTATCGCCTTTGTGCGTAATTTGTGTCCAGCCGCCGGATGTTTCGCCTGTCAATTTTACGGTTTCACCCTTTGGAAGCTCCCTGATAACAGAATTATTTGTTGAAGGTCCTGAACGGAAATTACAGCCGCTTGTAATTGTCGCAGACGCGGATGCGGGCGCGGTTCCTGATGCGATTGCGGATTTTAACTGTTTAAAGGGAAGTTTTTCTAAAATGTCATATTTTAATAAGTCTTTTACCAAAAAATAGCCGCCAAAAATCATCATTGCAATGATCGCGATTGCCGCAATAACGGATTTAAACCCGGATGCAGAAGCAATGTACTCATCATTACAGTCTTTTTGCTTGCCTGTTATTGCCAAAAATATATCTACTATCCACCAAATAAAACCGATACCAAAAACGCTTAATGAGATAACTTTTACAATTCCCAAACCGATGCGTCCGCCGTAAAATCTGTCTACCCCAAGATACCCAAACAAAATTGATAATACGATAAGTACGCTTTGTTTCCTATTCGAAGATGAATTCGATGATTTACCGAAAAACGAAGATATGAATGACATATATTTCTCCTTGCACGGTTATTCCGCTAAAAATTTTATTCATTTTTGATTTCTTCACTCCTCATTCCTTTTAACTGCCTGCCTTGTATTTTCAGCGTCGCTTTCAAATCCTTCAAGCGACTCGTATATTAAAAGCGCGTCTTTGAAAAACCTAAGAGCGTTTTTCTTATCGCCCTGCCCTTCGTAATCCTTAGCGACGCCGCAATGCGAGAAAGCGATAAAATCTTTTTGCCTGCAATATCTTTTTCTCAACTCTAACGCTTTTAGATGATGTTTAAGCGCTTCTTTAAATTGACCAAGAGAACGGTAATCCGTGCCGGTATTATTGTATGAAAGCGCCAGTTCAGGAGCGTTCTCTTCGCAAATTTTTTCTCTTATTCTTAAAGCTTCCAAATCGTATTTTAAAGCGTTTTCATAATCTTTAAGGATGTAATAGCAGCCGGAAATGCTGAAGTGAGTGACAGCGGTATCTGAATGTTCCTTGCCGGAATTTTTTTCATATACAGCAAGCGCCTCTTCATAATAAGAAATCGCTTTTTTATACTCTCCAATTTCTTCATAGCAAGCGCCGATGCTGAAACAGGAATTATTAGCGGCAATATCATCATCACCGTTATTTTTTTTAAATATCTTATAGGCTTTTTCAAAATAACCAAGCGCGTTTTTATAATCTCCCTGCAAATAGTAAATGTCCGCAATTTTAGAATAAACATACGCCGTATCCGAATGCTCTGTTCCGCAGAATTTTTCTCTTATCTCAAGAGCTTCCATGCTGTATTTAAGGGCTTTTTGATAATCTTTTAATTTTTCATAACAGGAAGATATTTGATTGTAATAAATGGCGGTATTCTGATTATTCTTTCCGTTGACTTTTGCATCTGACGCCGCTGTTTCTTCAAAATATTTAATCGCTTTTCCGTAATCAAGCAGGGCTTCATAGCAGATGCCGATATAACACAAGGTGTCGATTATATCCTGATGTTCTTCATTATAAACATTTCTATAATTTACAAGCGCGTCTTCAAAATGTTTAATCGCTTCCTCATAATCTTCCAGTTCTCTGCAGCGATCTCCGGCTGCGTAACATTCTCTGGCTACGGCAAGAGGTTCTCCTTCGCCGTCAATGTCCGGTTCATCGCTGCCGTAAGTCGGCGGGTCTTTGAGCAGCTCGTATTCAATTTTTCTTTGATCTTTCTGCGGTAAATTGGCTAACGAAAGCAAAACAAACACAAGTATCCGCGTTGTAAGCCCTTCCTGAATTCCAAGTACCGTTCTTTTTACTATGTTCTTATACAAACGCGAATACCTGTTTTTTTCAAAGTTTATTTTGTTTGAAAGAATTTCATCAATTATTGCCGGCTCAGCTTCGTCAATAACCAGCCGTAAACCCTGCTTGAAAAATTCATCGTCAAGGTCTTCAACTTCATTTTCCAGCGATGACAACCCAAACTTTCTTCTTACTTCATTCAGCCTTACAGCGCACAGAATGAAAGCCGTAAAATCGCCGATAAATTTTTTTCTTGTCATATTCTTCTCCTTTAGCGGTTCTGCCGCAAAATATTATTTTATTATCTAATCCTCAAGTTCGCCGTTTATGAATTTGCCTTCTCTGTATTGATAAAACTGAACTCATAATTTATCTCTTTCTTCATTCAATTCAGCTTTACAGCGGTCGCAAATGTAAGGCGGTTTATTATTATCATAAAAATAGTTGGTTGTTTCGCATTTTTGGCAGAACAATGTAAGAGAAGGGGTATCTAATTTCCTGTTTGAACGGTCAAAAGGCGGTTCTTTAAGCGGTTTACCGTACGCGATTTCCACTGCCATTTGGGCAAAACTGTTTTCGTTTCTCATGTCGATCTTTCCGTAGTTTGAGTGTTTCTGTTCCGCGTTCCATTCTCCGAAAATAAAGCAAGGTTTTTCTGTCATCGGATCAACTGACAGTTCGCAGGCGTAGTACGCCGCGTTCTGCCGCGATATGGGAATCGCGATTTGATAACTTTCCGGCGGAACATCGCACTTGGGAATTGATATGACAAGAACCTGTCTGCCCTGAGAACCATACAAGTACATTTCAAAATTTTCAATCTCAAAAGCCGGTTCAATGTCTGAATTTTCCATTGAGAAATATTTGCATCGATTGTAGACAAAAAATAAAAATCTTTGCATCATTTCAGGGTCGGGAAGAATTTTATTATAATAATCATTTAGGGATTCAAAATACGCTTTTGGCAGTTCTCTGTGTGTCAGAAGATAATTAAATGTCATCTTATACTTGCGCTCTTCTTTTTTTGGCGATAACAAATACGGAACATAAAGCGAGCCAACCAGTACTTTTAATTTTAACAGCGTATATTCGCCTCTGATTATTGAGTATATGACGCATTGTATTATAAACCGGTTTAGCAGCTGTACGCCTGCGGCTTTTTCCTTTACAAACAATATATTTATTACTTCGACAAACAAATCGGCGCGGATTCCGTCTGCCGCCATTTTAAGAGCCGCTTTTAAATAGGCGTCTTTTTCTTTTTTCGCCTCATTGGCTAACGCCAATACGCTGTTACGCAGCGCTAAATCGGCTAACTCCATCATTCTTTCCGCCGCGGGCAGACACGCTTTTCTTTCCGCGTCGGTAAACTCAACATCCTGATAATCCTCAGGTTTTTCGTACAACGCGTTTACGGCGTCGAATTCCGGGAAATCCTTGATTAGCGTTCTTGCTACAAGATGTTTAACGCTCCAGCCGAGCGATTGCTTAGGGTCTTCCTTCCCCTGATTAAGCAAATTTAAATAAACGCCTGCGCTTTCATCGCCGTTTTCAACAAGCAGGTTATAGTAATGTTTCGCTTTATTTAAATCTTTGGCGGTGTTATAAAGCCCATATTCGTATATTTCCGCAAGAACCCATCCCGCTTCCCATAATACTTCAGCGTCATCATGTTTATTAATATCAGCCGCTTTTTCCAGCCATTGCAGTCCTTCGTCCCTGTTTACGGACTTGTAATCTTCTTCACCTAACAGCCATTCCCCGAATTTTAGCATCGCTTTCGGTTCGCCGGTTTTAGCGGCTTCCCTGAACCAATAAATTCCTTTCTCAAAATTACTCTCTTCTCTTTCGGTGTCAAGATATATTTCCGCCAATTCAATGCAGGAATCAGGGTTTCCCTGCTCTGCCGATTTTTCAAACCATATCATGGCTTGTTTTAAATCCTGCTCTGTGCCGTGTCCGTTGAAATACAATATACCAAGCATATACTGAGCAAAATCTCTGCCCTGTTCCGCGGATTTTTTACACCAAATAAAAGCCTTTTCAAAATCCTGCTCTACCCCTTCGCCTGAGTAATAGCAGACTGCCAGTTTTTGCTGCGCTTTCGGGTGGCCTTGTTCCGCCGCTTTTTCGTACCACTGAGCCGCCTGTTCAAAATCTTTTAATACGCCTTCGCCTTCATAATAACAATAACCAAGATAATACTGTCCTTCCGCGTAACCCTGCTGCGCGGCTTTTTCATACCACTGTACAGCCTGCGAAAAATCTTTTTCTACGCCTTCGCCGTAATAATAACGATCGCCTTCCGCCACTTGTTCAGCAGGGTCTGTAATGTTTTCGTTCTTCATTTTTTCCTCCTATAAATCCAAAAAATTAATCCTGTCAGTTATTAGAAATACTTTTCAGCGCTTCCCTTATTTCCGCGGCTATTTCTTCATATCCTCCGAGTGATTCATAAATGGAAAGCGCGTCTTTCATATAATTAGACGCGTCTTTATACTGTTCCAATGACCACAAGAAAGAGCCGACCTTGTTAAAACACATTGCGGTAATGGGATGATTTTTTCCAAAACATCTTTCGGCTGTTGAAAGCGCTTTTTCATAACAGTTATACGCGTTTTGATAATCCTGCGCGTCCTCGTAGCACCTGCCGATATCAATATATAAAGCGCCTATTTCCGCGTGTTCCTCTCCAAGTATTTTTTCTTTTATTTTAAGAGCCTGATTATAATATTTAAACGCGTTTTCAATTTCGCCGAGCGATTGATATACGGACGCGATATTGGAACAGGAGTACGCCGTCGCTTTGCAATCCTGTCCGAAAATTTTTAAATTTATATTTAAAGAGTTTTTATAACATTCAAGTGCCTGCTTAAAATCTTCCATGGACTCAAAACATTTTCCAAGACTGTTAATGATGGCTACAACATGCGGATTATCCACTCCAAAATGCTTTCTATAAATATCAAGCGATTTGGTAAATTCGGCAATCGCTTCCCTGTATTTGCCCATCTTCATAAAAACCGAACCGAAACTATAATATATCCCTTCAGTATTAATATGATCTTTCCCGTGAATTTTTGTATTTATTTCAAGCGCGTAACAATAATTATTATAGGCTTTTTCATAATCGCCCATGTCTTCATAACACGCACCGATACATTCATGGGAAAAAGCCGTTTGATGATTGTCTTTGCCGAGAAATTCAAGGCTTAAATTCAAAGCGTCAGAAAAATAAACAAGAGCTTCCTTAAAATTATTAAGATGTTTGTAACAGTCGCCGATAGCGTTTAAAAGCGGAATTTTATTGGTTTTGAAAACGGTTATTGCGGCTTTATCATCTGTGTTATTTTCTAAATAATGATCATAAAGAGATTTTAGTTTAAAATAATATTTTACGGCGTTTTCATAATCGCCCATTCCGTTGTAACAGGCGCCGATAAATCCGGGACTGTTATAATCTTCAATATTCAGTTTATTGCATTGTTCTTCAATTTTTAACGCGAATTTTACAGCAAGTTTCCAATTACCCAGATTATAAGCCAGGAACACGCAGACTCTTTCATAAAAACCAATAAGTTCTTTTTCTTCATCCGCGTTTTTGGCGGCAATGGGCTCAAGATACGTTTCCATTACATAACGGGTCTCGTCAGCTTCGGCTAAAACCCGCCAGTAATTTCCAAGTTCGAATTTGTTTCTGTCAAAAATAAAACTGAATACATTATGATCGCGCAGCAATTCATACAGTTTATCCAGCTCTTTTAATTCAAATAACTGGAAAGGAAGCTCCTCGCACTTTCTGTTAAACGAAACGTCTTTTCCCGTATCCATATATAATGAAATTGCTTTTCTGTACTGCCGCTGCGCACTGACGTCTTTTAAATATCGTTTTTTTACGGCGTTAAGCATAATGCCGCTTGAAAATGCCGCGACTCCGTTTATTATCATAAGATGAGCCGATAAACAATTTAAAAGCTGCGACCAGTACAGCATCGGAACCTTTGAAATATTAACAATTTCCGTTTCTGTAAGCCCTCGGCGCGACAAAGCGATAAGAGATAAAATATCTCTTACAGCGTTTTTGTTATTGTCATTTTTAAAAATTGATTCAATGTTCTGTAAAAATAAATCAAAAAGAGATTCATTGCTTTCTTTAGACAGGCGTTCTTCTATCTGCCTGTCAAAAATGTCAAAATTGCCGAATACGCGAAGATCGTCAAGAATCGCAAGAAGCGCCAGGGGATTCTCGCTCTTTTTATCCGAAATAATTCTATTTAACTGCTGCGCGGAAAGTTTTTTGCTGAATTTTTCATAATATTTTTGAATTATATTTTTCCTTGTCTCAAGGGACGGCGCTTCAATAACAAGCGCTCTGCCGGAGCGGCGTTTTAAAGCTTCTATGCTTATGTCGCCTGACACAGACGCGCAGATAAATTTTATATTTGAAGGAACGGATGGAATCCAGTTAAGCATTTTGCAGTTGTCAGAATCAAAGAGGCGGTCAAGCGAGTCAAGCGCGATTATCAATTTTTGTTCTTGCGGTAAACCGGATAATAAATCCCGCAGTTCCTTTTTTAAATTTTCAGCGTCCTGATAATCATTGTTTAGAAGCGAAGTTGACTGCGTAGTCTCATCTTTTTGCTGAAAATTATAAATGTCATTAATTTCATCAATTATTCTTTTAATTAATTTACGGTAATCGCCTTCACTCTGCGATATACCGATAAAATGATAAATAATTTTTTCGTTCGGAATGTTTTGTTTAATTCTTTTTGCGATCCAGTTGGCGATTAGAGCGCATTTTCCCATTCCGCTTTCGCCTTCAATGAACGCCATACTTTCACCGCTTTTGATAAAATCATCAAGAAATTTAAACCATTCGGGATTTTCAACATACGCTCTTGTTTTGCTTTTTAAATATACATACTGCTGCAAACGCTCTTTTTCAAAATCTGATAAATGCCGCTTATCGGGAAAAATTTTATCAACAAGCGCCTTAAAATCTTTTTCTACCCTGTCTCCAAGCTGCTCAATGCTGTCATAATCATTTACAATACACCGCTTATCGCTTCTGATATGTTCTTTCAATTCCAAAAGCATTTTTTCGCCGCGGCTGCCCTTCTCTTCCCTGGACTCGGCAGGCGTATCCATTTTCGCGGAACGGATATAAAAATAAGCGTTTACATCATCTTCGGATAAGAACGCACCTTCCTGAATTTCAGTTTCTGTAATGCTCTTCTTGTTCTTCAGCATATCCAGCAGCCATTCGTATTCATCAAATACTTTTGTCAGCTTCATTTTTTCAAGCGTTGTTTCATCAGGAACCCATCCGTACCGCTCGCCGAGAAGCCCGATAAAAAACGGTCTTGTGTTATCAACTTCGTTAAGGCAGATTTTAAACGCCATCATGTTTTCAGATTCTTCCTGAGTGACGCCCCATCGCAGATCAAGCTCAAACAAACTGATGTCGCGCTCTTCGCAATAACGGCGTAACTCAGGAAATACGCGCGTGATAAGATAATCACGCTCTCTCATCATGTCGCGGAATGTAGACGAAATAAATATCCGTATTTGCCTGTTTTCTTTAAAATCGTTAGCCATATTAGAAATCCCGCGGTCCTATTTCATAACACATTGCGACAAGATCCAGACTCTCTCTGATGTTTTTTCCGCCTTCCTTTTGGGCGATTTCCTGAAGCGCTTCTTCTAATGTTTTACCATTGCAAAAAGGACATTCTTTCAATTTCTTGTTATACACATGCCCTTTTTCGCACTTAATAAAATCGCTCATAAAACCTTACTTTGCAAGCCCGCCGTCCTGCCGCTATTGAATTATTCCGTCTTTCATTTTGATAACCCTGTCTGCGTAAGCGGTTGTTATGTCCGACTGATCGCAGGTAGCGTATAAAATAGTTAAATTATGCTCGCGCTGCATATTGGAAAGATCTTCCATTAACATTGCGCGGAAAGTGGAAGCATGATTCTGTCCGTCTATTTCGTTGAGCGGATCATCAAGAAGAATTATCTTCGGCATTCGGATAAAAGCGCGTCCAAACGCTACCCGCCACCTCTGACCGTAAGAAAGCGCTTTTCCATTACGTTCCAGGAATTTTTCAATGTCCATCATTCTCGCCGCTTTATTGATTCTGTCGTCTATTTCCGCTTTCGGCACTTTTAAATTCCGCAGATCGTACGCCATATTTTCATAGACGCTTGTATCCATAGACAGCGCTCCATTGTTCAGCCGTTCTCTGGAATTCACGCTTTTATGATCATGCGCCGTGCTTCCGTAGTTCTGGGATACCATTGCAACCGGTCTTTTTTCAGGCGGTATAAAATTTAAGAATTCTCCGTCTACGCGAACCTCGCCGACTGTAATTTCCTCAAACCCTGAAATCATTTTTAAAAGAGTGGATTTACCGCAGCCGGACGGTCCGTATAAAACAACAAATTCACCCTGATTGATATCAAAATTAACTTTATCAACAGCCCGAATGCCTCCGTCATACACTTTGGTGAGATCTTTTAAATTAAGTATCACCTTATCAGACGGCTCTGCCGCTTTCTTATTAACCGCGGGCAGATTTTCTCCGCAGAACGGACACTTTGCCAAAGCGGGAGCAGGACCCCTTGTTACCCATACAGCGCTGCATTTTTCACATATCATATTTTTCCTCCAAAAAAATTAATTTACATTTCTTATTCATCATCGCCTACATTATTGATAATCCAATCAACCGCTTTTTGCATTTCTTCATTATCATTTCTTAGCCCAAGCCTGTTATTAATCTGAATTGCTTCTTTATAAAGGGGAAGCGCTTTTTTATATTCGCGCATCTGATCATAGCAGATGCCCGCAAAACATAACGCCCACGCGGTTTCGGTGTGATCGCCTTTGGTTCTTTTAAAAACCGGAATTGTTTCATTAAAATAAGCCACTGCGTTTTCAAAGTCACCTAATTCCAAATAACAATTGCCAATATTGTATTTTGTGGATACTATTTTAAAATCATCCTCACCGGCGGCTTCAGCGTTTTTATCAAGAAATTTTTTATAATAATCAATCGCCTCTTCAAAATCTCCAAGTGTTTTGCAGCATAACGCGGATGTATAATACGCGCTTGCCGCCTGTTCGCAGTCTTTTCCATGAAGTCTTTCATATATTTCGATTGATTTTTTAGAATATTCCGGAGCATTCATATAATCATTAAGACCGATATAACAAAAAGCTGAACTGTTATAAGACAAAGCAACATTGTCAAAATCTTCTCCGAAATATTTTATCCAGATATTTCTGTATGCTTCCAGATATTTTAAAGCCTCGTCATTATCCTGCATATGATATTTTAATAAACCCAAATTGCTGTAAGACAGAGCGGTTTTAGGATGCTCTTTACCGTATACTTTCTCCTCAATTTCCATAGCTTTAAAGCTGTATTTTGACGCTTCCTTAAAATTAGGATGATGCACACTGTTATAACAACTCCCCATATTATTGTAAATCGCCGCTGCGATGGGCTCTTCCTCTCCGAATTCTTTTACAATTATTTCCAGAGCTTTGCCGTAAAATTTAATTGCTCTGTCTTTGTCATCCATTCTGTGATAACAGCTGGCAATATTATTATAGGCGGTCACTATTACAAAATATTCCTCATCAGAAAGTTTTTCACAAATAACGCGGGCTTTTTTATAATAGACAAGCGCGTTTTCATAATCTTTCATATGGTTGTAATAATTGCCGATATCATTGTTCGCAGAAGCTGTTTTTCTATGATCGTTTCCAAAATGTTTTTCGCTTAATTCAAGAAACTTCTTCGCAAAAATAAAATATACAGAAAAATCGAAAATTACGTTTTTTATAAATGAACAAATATGGCTGATAAATTCAACAAGTTCTTCTTTATCTTCCATGCTGATATTCAAATATTTCTCCATTGAATACCGCATTTTATCCTGTTTGATTAACGCGTGCCAATAACTTCCAAGTTCATATCTTTTTTTATCATTTAAATAATTAAAAACTTTATAATCAAGAATGAAGTTATAAAGCTTATCCCATTCTTTTAATTCAACATACTGGAAAGGAAGTTCTTCGCATTTTCTTTCAAACAAAACTTCTTTCCCCGTTTCCATGTAGCCGCAAATTAAATTTCTGTTTGCTTTCTCCGCGCCGCTTTCTTTCAGATAGCGGTTTTTAACCGCTTTCAGCATAATACTGTTGGAGAAGGTTACAAATCCATTTATTGTAATTAAATGCACCGACAAACAATTTAAAAGCTGCGACCAGTACAATTTGGGAACTTTTGAAATATTTACAATTTCCGTTTCCGTAAGTCCTCTTCTGGAAACCGCGATAAGAGAAAGAATATCCTTTACGATATTTTTCCTGCCGCCGTCGTTAAAGATTGATTCAATATTCTGAAGGAATAAATTAAAAAGACTTTCTTCGTCTTTTTGATTAAGGCGTTCATCTATCTGTTTGTCAAAAGTTTCAAAAATGCCGAATATGCGCAAGTTATCAAGTATAGCGATAAGAACGCCGGGATTTTCCGTTGTTTTGCTTTGTAAAATTCTTTCTATCTGTTCTTTGCTGAATTTCTTGCTGAATTTTTCAAAATATTTAATTATTAATTCTCTTCTTATTTGAACCGGCAGGGAACCCAGCTCGAGAACTTTGCATTTCCTGCGCGTAAGCGCCTCTATGGTTTTATCATTTTTTGCCGCGGAAAAAATCATCTTTACGTTTTCGGGATGCTCAGGCAGCCAGTTCAGCATTTTCGCGTTATCTATATCGTCAAGACGGTCAAGGCTTGCGAGAACGATTACTAATTTCTGATCTTTAGGGATTAAAAACAGCAGATTCTGCAATTCATCTTCGTCATCATCGCCGCCGTTATCAAAACTTGCCTCATTTAACTTTGGAATATTATAAATTGAGCGAACTTCGTCAATTAACCGCTTGTTTATTTTCTGATAATCGCCTTCGCTCTGCGATATGCCCGTAAAATGAAAAATAATTTTTTCATTTTGTTTTTGTTTTTTCTGTCTTTCCGCAATCCAATTTGCCAAAAGAGCGCTTTCTCCCATTCCGCTCCTTCCTGAAACGGCAGCCGCTTTCTCGCCGCCGTCCGCGAAATCATCAAGAAATTTCATCCATTCGCTGTTGGTAACATACGCTCTTGTCTTGCTTTTAAGGAAAACATGCTGCTGTAAACGCTCTTTTTCAAAACCGGAAAGAGGTCCCTGCCCCGGAAAAAGTTTATCCACAAGCGCTTTAAAATCTTCTTCAACCTGATGTCCAAGCTGCTCAACATTGTCATAGTCATTGCTGTCATACCGCTTGTCGCTTCTAATCTTTTGCTTTAACAGGTTAAGCATTTTATCGCCGTGGCTGCCCTTCTCTTCCCTGAACTCAGCCGGCGTATCCATTTTTGGAGAGCGAAAATAAAAGTACGCGTTAACTTTTTCTGTCTGATTAAATGCGCCCTCGATTATCTCCGTTTCCGTAACGCTCTTTTTATTTTTTAATTCGCCAAGAAGCCATTCGTATTCTTCAAAAACATTTGTAGGCTTCATTTTCTCGATTGTCGAGTCGTCGGGAACCCAGCCGTAGCGCTCTCCTATAAGCCCGATAAAAAAAGGACAGGTATTATCAACTTCATTAAGACAAATTTTAAAAGTCATTGAATTTTCGGACTCTTCCTGAGTAACGCCCCAGCGTAAGTCAAGTTCAAACAAACTGATGTCGCGCTCTTCGCAGTAGCGGCGCAGCTCAGGGAATATGCGCGTGATAAGATAATCACGCTCCCTCATCATATCCCGGAATGTGGATGAGATAAAAATGCGTATCTGCCTGTTTTCTTTAAAATCGTAAGTCATAATTTACTCCTTATTATTTATCTCATTCATTCCGCGTTATTCATTATCCAAGAAACTCGTCGTCTTCCCATTTGCCTTCTTCAACAGTGCCGTCGGCGTAAGTCATTTTACCCTGACCCTCATAAGCGCCGTTGAGGAACTCGCCTTCGTAAACATCGCCGTCAGAGAATGAGAATTTTCCTTTGCCTGTCATCTTGGCTTCAACCCAATCGCCTTCGTATACATCGCCGTCTTCGGTTGTCATCTTTCCCTTGCCGTGAGGTTTGTTATCAACAAAATCACCTTCATAAACAGAACCGCTTTTATAATTCATTTTCCCTTTGCCTGTCTGCCTTCCCTTAACCCAGTCGCCTTCATAAACATTGCCGTTGGGATAAATAAATTTTCCTTTACCGTGGCTTACGCCGTCAGCCCAATCACCCTCGTATGAACCTCCGGGCGTCATTGCCTTCCCTTTGCCGTGGAATTTTCCGTCAACCCAGTCGCCTTCGTAAACCATTCCGCCTTTTTCTTCTCTTTTCTTTCCAGTAAATCCTGCCATAATTTTCTCCTTTCAGTCCGCGTTAAAATAATAGCCGGGCTTTAAAGCCCGGCTATTAATGTTACCATTTGTCTCCGCCGACCAGTTTTTCTTCAAGAACGTCCGCGATAGCGCAAACAGCGCTGACCGGAGATACGATTTCATCCGCGGAAATATCGTCAATAGGAGTTCCGTGACGAACAAAATAAACTTTGCCGGCTTTTACCAATCCGCCGCATGCGCCGGAGAACAGAAAATCCATCGCCTTATCCAGATTGTCCTTTGATGGTATTTCTCCGACAGGCGAATCAATAGTAAGCCATACCTTGCCGTCTTTGGTAGCTACTTTTTGAAAACCAACTACCTGCGATCTGCCGTCATTGTACGATATGGTGCCTGTCCACAGATCACCATCCTTCTTCTGCACCGAGTACGTTTTCTCTAAAAACGACTGTACTTCTCCCCAACTTGCCATATAATTCCCTTTGCGTTTATCGTCCGCGTGACCAAAATTATCTCCATCCGAACAACGTTCAGATTAAACACACTTTTATTTATCCGGTTCGCCTAAAACAATTTCGTCCCAGATAATCTGGATATTATCGGAATAAGGATATCCGCCTCTTTCCGTGTAAAGCTTGAACCGCGTAGCGGGAAAACGGTTGAATGATATTAACCATATTGTTCCCATGCCGTTGCTGGTTCTCCTGTCGAGCGCAGGTTTGTAAAACCGCGAAGGATTATCAAGGTCTTGCAGCGTAAATTGTCCCGCTTCCCAAAACCCGTTATGACCGTTTGAAAAATCTCCCTGTCCGGTTCTCGCAAAATAGAAAATAATATAATCATTGCTTACAACAATTTGGGCGATATAAAAATTGGTAGCTATACCTCCCTGCGTAGCGCGGGGTCTCGGCCATAAAGTATAAGTGCCGTTTGCCGCTCCTCTTGGCTGAGCAGCCGCCTGCGTTGTCTGTCTTTCGGCTGCTGACGCCGCTGCCGTTCTGCCTGAAGATGACGCGGCTGGCGAGCCGCCGGATTTATTTTTCATTAATGCCGTTATTGTTTTTCCAGCCGCGATGTTTCTGTTATACTGCCCCTGCACCTGCGAAGTCTGCACATTAAGCGCGCGGATTCTCATGCGGTATCTTTCACCCAGCTCGCTCACCGCTCCCGACACTATGTACTGCGCCCCGAAAAATTTACCGATTGCCAGCGCGTCCTTGTCGTCTACTTCGCCGGAATGCTGAATATTCTGCTCGGTGCGGATTAGATCAAGCTGCGCCCTGTCTACTACTGTAAAAATCCTGTCATTCACCGCGTTAGAAATAAGCTCATCGATAATATAGTCTGATAAAGCAGCCGTATCCGACTGCATATTGAGGATTACTATTTTGCTTCCCTTCGGGATATTATCATTAAGATAATCCGAAGCGTCCCTGATTGCGATGTCCAGTTCATCGGGAGCAGCCGGCGCGGATACCGTAGCGCAGCCTCCAGATAATGCGAAAAACACGGCGATGAATACCGCAGTCAATTTAAAATAATTCATCAAAATTCTCCTTATTCTCATTTTTTGATAAAGGAAAGCGTCATGCCGCTTTCCATAATGCGCAGTTTGTCTCCTTCAAGCGTGTACTTCGATGTCGCCGACTCTCCGTTGAAAGTCATTGTGATACTGTCGTCTTCAACATCATATGTGCCGACGGAGACTTCGCCCAGAAAACTGTTTGTTACCCTGCTGCCGGAAAAAGTCATAGTCCATTCCTTAAGGTCTTCGTTGGCGTAAGTGCCGTTCAACCCGCCGCCCCCGCCGCAAGCCGCCGTCGAAAATCCGGTTATAACCGTTAAAGCGATAACACACATAAATTTGATAACATTTTTCAAAAAAACACCTCCATGTTTAGTGAGCCTTAGCGTTAAAGCACTCGTCGCAAATCCACTTTCCGCTTTCCGGGCAATGGTTAAAGTGGAAATGGGCTTCCAGATTGGCATGCTCAAAAGCCGCCTTGTGTTCATCCGCCCAAATTAACTTTTTTGCTTCATCATTTTCAATGAATGAAAATCCGCCGAATTCAAAGAAGATTACAGGGCTTTTCCATTCCCTGCCGCATTCGTCGCAGTAAAAACTGAATGAGAACGATTCCCCATTGGAACGGTCGGTTGTCCTTATAGTAAGTGCTGTGCTCATAATAGTATTATTTTTAACTAAATTCTACATTTTGACATCCTATTAAATCTAATAGGTATGCTCATTTTTGGGTCTTTTTTACCTATAAATTTTAATAGGTATGGGCTTTTTAGGCGGTCAATCTACGTTTAATTTCCTATATTTGGCAAACAGCGCCGACCTGCTCTGTACTCCGAGTTTTCGGTACAGGTTGGCGGTGTGGAAATTGACGGTTGGATAGCTTATTTTCAAGGTATAAGCGATCTCTTTGGAAGCCATGCCTTTCAAAAGCATGGTAAAAACTTCGTGTTCTCTTTCTGTCAGAGCAAGATGTTCATTTATATTGATAACATCCGTATCCGCCAACCCCTGCGTATATTCGGTCATATCTTTCAAATAAAGCCCGTCCGTCCAGTCCGCTTCAAAGAGCTTTTTCTGCAAATACGGAAGTATCAGGAAACAGCAAAGGCTGAGGGCAACCACAACGCTGAGGGCGATAACATGATTTGACCCTTCGTGCCGGTCAAAAGCCTGCGATAAAAGACCGGAAATGAAAAAGTATTCAATAAACAGAATAATGCAAAAGAGCCTGTACATCTTGATCGACTTGCTCTTTTTAATCGCGCCGAGGCAAAGATAGTAAATCAGGATGTAACCCAAACCATCGCCGAGTCCGTACAGGAGAGATCCCGCAAAATGAGCCGCGTTAATATTATAACCGACAATGGTAATCCCCAAAAGCGAAAATATAAAGAACATCGGCCATATAGAAAGCGCGCTTCGGTTCCATAACAGCATAAAAAAGATGATAATCAAAATAGAAGAAAGCTGACCAAGCCCGTACGGCATGCTGAAAATAATATTTTCTGCGCTTTCGATATAGTTGATCATGCACATTATTGAGTAATAAACAATATGAAGCCCTATTACCGTTCCTATTATCGGAATCTCAATGCGATTGCCGCCGCGGCTTTCGCCGTTATCGGGAGTATCCGCCGTTTCGGATACCAGTTCGCCGCCGAATACTGGCTTTTTCAAAATATTGCCCAGCAGAAAAACCACAACAAGGTAGAGCTGCATTATCAGTATACCGCCGTACGTTTTATAAACTGCCTGAACAGCGGGGAAAGTTCTGTAGATTGTGTAATAAAGACTGTAATAGAAAAGTATCAGCGTCATGCCGAAAAGCCTTTCGATATTATTCAGCTTGAAACAGAAAAAAGAAAAAGCGCAGGCGGCGCAGATGCCGTTAAAAAACTGGAAACTCATGAATGCCGCAAGTTTTGATATTTCATCTGTAAGCAGTAATTGGAAAGGAAGCAGTACGGCGCAGCAAACCGCCGCTATCTTGAGGAGGGGAAAAATAAACTGTTTAGGCACAAAAGCAAGCACGAGCCATCCAAGCCCCAGAGTGTAAAGCATCAGTTCGTAAGACTGTAATCCGGCAAATACAATATTCAGGTTAAAATAGCGAAAATCACCCAGAATAACAGTGAGAGGAAAAATCAGTAAAAGGGGCCACACATCGCGCCTTATATTGCTAAGCGACAGCTCATCTCTTGTCTGCAAAAATCTTTTAAAAGTAGAATCAAAGCCCAACAATCCCGATACCTCTTTAATTTTTGATCTTCCAGTAATTATCAACTTTTTCGAATTTGCAGGCGGGGAATGATACCTGCCTTCCGTCATCGTGGGAAAGTTTGATTTGGCATGCGATTGGGTTTACTTCGGATATCCGCCATGATTCGCCGTTATGAGAAATACGCATTCCTTCCTGCGGAAGATTGCGCTGCTGCTCCGAGTAGAATCCGTATTCGTAAAAAAGACAGCATAAAAGCCGTCCGCAGGGACCTGAAATTTTTACGGAATTAAGCGAAAGTTTTTGATCCTTCGCCATTTTAATCGAGACAGGTTTTAATTTATCGGAAACGCAGTGGCAGCAGTATCCTCTTCCGCAGACTCCAAGTCCGCCTGTCACTCTGGCTTCGTCGCGCACTCCTATTTGGCGCAGCTCTATGCGCATTTTAAAAACGCTGACCAAGTCCTTAACAAGCTCTCTGAAATCCACCCTGTTTTCGGCTGTAAAGAAAAAGAGGATTTTAAGCTCTTCCAAAAGGTAATGCACAAGAACAAGTTTCATTTCAAGTTTGTGGTTTTCTATTTTCTGCCTGCATATATCAAAAGCTTCTTTTTCCAATTTTTCATTATTGCGCGATTTATCAATATCTTCCTGTGACGCCTTTCTGACAATCCACGCGATTTCTGAAACCGGCGGAAGCTTGCCGCGCACCGAGCCGATTACCTGCGCAAGATCGCGTCCGTAACGGGTAGGCACAATAACCATTGTCTGAGGAGTCAAACTATCTTCGCGGTAGACCGCGAGAAACGTTTCCTGGGAATACAAAAGCCTGAGCCTGTAAATCGGGGTATCAGGAGCAATCGACTCGACTCCCGCCGCAGACCCCGTTATAACTGCCTGCTCCCTGCCGTCATCTTCCAAAGCGGAAATATCGTCTTCGTCTATATTGTCATATTCGTTGTAATTGCTCATCTTATTATCCTACTGCATTAAGTCTATCAAAAGACCCTTGATTTCCTCAAGACGTGAAACGAGCTCCATCTGCCGCCCCTGACTGGAGAGCAGCATTGCCGCCAAATCTTCCAGTTTTTTATCTATCACCTGTATCTTAACATATTTTTTACTTTCCATCGCTTCAGGAGTGCCTCTTCGGCCCTTAAAACCCGGTTTTAATTTATTGGGAATACCGGCTTCGGATTCCATGGAAAAAGCGTTTTGCACCACATAATTAATGAAATTACGCACAGCCTGTTTATAACGCATTATCTCTTCGGGGAACGGTCTGGACTTCAGCCTGTCGCCCGTATCGCGCACTTCATCCATCAGCAAATTAACGGAATCTTCTGAAGGCGGAAGATTTCTTAACGGACCGATATTTTCCGCGGTAACGCCGCGAAGATCGTTATACAGATTGGAGAACTCTACGCCCTCTCCTCTCTCTCCCCTGTACGTCCCTTTGGCTTTTTTGTCATCTTTAACCTGCTGTTTATAAACAGACGGATTCATGTAAAGAGAAGGATCGGTTCCGTCTACTTTAGCCATAAGTTTTTTGGAAAACAGGCAGAGCCGATTTAATGCCCTGCGCGTCGCGGTGTTCGCTGATTGTCTTTGTCCAGCGTTCGTCACTGGAGCAAACCGCCACTTTTCCGTTGATAAAACAGCCGTCATCCGCCTGTATGCGCCGCGTAATAATATCGCCGACGATAATCGCAGTCGAAAGAATTACAAGATGCCCGTCGGAAATTATATTGCCGTAGACAACTCCGCCGATTGTTATATTCGTTCCTGAAACATTGCCTTTCATTCTGGCGCGTTCCCCGATTACAACCCTGCCCTTGGCGCGTACATCGCCGCGGATACTGCCGTCGATACGGGTAAAACCGCCTGTTTCAATATCCCCCGAGAGACTGGTATTCGGACCAATAATCGTATTTATAGAATAGTCGCTGTTTCTGTCCTGAGCCATCACAAACCCCGCGTTAGCGGCCTTGTCTGGACAAACTGTTACGGATGGTAATGTATCTGTAAGGATCTACAACATCGGAACCGATGTGAACTTCATAATGGAGGTGAGGACCGGTGGAAATACCGGTATTTCCGATATAACCGATTACTTCGCCCTGCTGAATACGCTGTCCGACCTGGGCGTTAAAACGCGACATATGCGCATAACGTGTATAGTAGCCGTGTTTATGCCTGATAATTATGAAATTGCCGTAATCGTATGTATATTCAACTGTTACAACCTGTCCGTCTGCGGTAGCGACAATCGGGTCGCCCGAGCGGTAGGTTGCGATATCAATGCCTCTGTGGATGTAATATTGACCGTGAATCGGATGGATATTCTGTCCAAAGAACATGGTTATATGCCCGATTCCGCCTTTTACAGGCCAAACGCTAGGAATTTCAGTTAAAAGAGCGCTTTGTGAATCCATGAGGGCGCCAAGTTCCATAATCGGCGTTCTCGCTTCGGAGAGATATGTTGAAAGACGTTTTATATCATCTACTTCCTGAACAAGACCCTGCGAAGTATCTCTGATGCCCAGGAACGAGCTTAAGTCGCCTGACGCATTTTGAGAAGAAAGCGGGTTGTTTCCGCCGATTCCAAGCGCGGAAAGAACCTTTGAAAGAGCGCTTTCAAAGTTGCGTGCTTCGCGCAGAAGGAGAGCGGTTTCATCGCGTAATTGATCAAGGGATGCCTGGGTGTCTTTTAAACGGCTGTCTTTATTCGACATCGTGTACATTGTGCTTGAATAAGAAGCCCCGTACCAAAAAAAAGCGCCCAAAATACCGAAAACTACCAGTAAAAAGCAGCAAATTGAGAGAACCGTGACATGAAGGTTGTAAACCTTCTTTTCGGAATGCGGGACAAACACGAGAGTATAACGCCTTGTAAGGAATCTTCCGACAGCCCTGAAGAAGCCGCCAATGAAGCCAGCAGTTTTATTAGCCGAATTTCTCACCCTTTGGACGAGCTTGTTTTCCAGACGTTTATATTCGTGTACTGAAGCCATTTTCTCTCCTGTATTTTTGTACTTTCAATAATATAAAAATTCAAAAACAGAGTCAATAATATTTGAAAAAAAAATTAATTTTTTTTCAAATATTTTTTAAACAGCATCAAATCCCGCTTGAATTGCCTTAATATTCATCGGAATATATTGATGTTTATCCGCCGGAAAAAATTTCTTTAGGATACCATCAATATCGGCAAATTTGAGCGTTTTCGTTAATTTTCCCATCGCCCCCAAAGCGACCATATTGGCAAAAATTACGCCTCCAATCCGTTCCGCGATGCCGCTTGCCTCAATATACACGGCATTCAGGTCGCTTCTTTGCGGTTTTTCCTTAACAAGTGTTGAGTTAATTACAATCAAGCCGTTTTGTTTTAACATTTTTTCGCATAAAGGGAGAGAATCAGAGTTCATAACCAGTGCGGAATCCGGTATTGTGACAAGCGGGCTTGCAATTTCTTCATCAGAAATGATTACTCCGGCGCGGGCAATTCCGCCGCGTTTTTCAGCGCCGTAAAACGGGAAAAATGTTACGTTTTTTCCCTCTTGCATTGCGAAATAAACCCAGAGCTGACCCAAAGAAATTATGCCCTGTCCGCCGAATCCGGCAAAAAATGATTTTTCCGTCATTTGGCGCCTCCTGCTTGCAGTGTATTTTTAATTTCTCCCAGCGGATATACCGGAATCATGTTTTTTTCGAGCCATTCTACCGCTTTTTCAGCGTCCATTGTCCAGTTTGTCGGGCAGGGAGAGAGAATTTCTACTATTGTGCTGCCGATACCTGACATCTGCGCTTCAAACGCTTTTTTGATGTACTGTTTTGTCTTGCGGACATTTACTGCGTTGTGTACCGAGCCTCTTGCGATGTAGCGGGTTCCGTCCAAAGTAGCGAGAAGTTCCGCGACTCTGATTGGATAGCCCATTCCGGCTTCATCGGCATCGCGTCCTTTGGGAGCGGTTGTCGCTTTCTGCCCGATGAGGGTTGTCGGCGCCATCTGCCCGCCTGTCATTCCGTAGATTGCATTGTTAACAAAGATTGTTGTAAATTTTTCGGCGCGGTTTGCCGCGTGAATCATCTCAGCGGTTCCGATTGCCGCCATGTCGCCGTCTCCCTGATAGCAAATAACAAGATGATCAGGTTGAACTCTTTTTACGCCGGTTGCGGCTGCCGGAGTGCGCCCATGAGGCGGCTGCACAGAGTCAAAATCGAAGTATAAATCCGCCCAAATTGAGCAGCCGACAGGATGGGTAATGATTGTTTTATCCCTCACTCCCATTTCATCGATAACATTGCATATAATGCGGTGAATTACGCCGTGTCCGCAGCCGCCGCAGTATTTTGTCTGTATTTTATGCAGACATTCGGGGTGTCCTAATATTTTTTTCATTTTTACCTAACCTTTACTAAAGCTTGCTTGCAAGCAGCGAAGACTTCTTCCTCAGTCGGGATCATGCCGCCTGAACGGCCCAAAAGGTGTATTTCAGGTTTTTTACCTGAATAAAAAGCCGAAAGCTTAACATCCTCTATTAATTGCCCTTCAGACATTTCAACCGTTAAAACAGGCTGATTTGAAAACGAGCCGAGCTTTTCATACGGGAATGGCCATAATGTAATTGGTCTGAAAATACCAAGATTGATGCCTTCCTTTTTTGCAAGCATTTGCGCTCCGAGGCAGACTCTCGCGCAAGTGCCGTAAGCGACCATCACAAGATCGGCGTCTTTGCAGTTTGATTCTTCGTATCGAATTTCCTGCTCTTTAATTGACTCGTATCTGACAAAACGCGCTTTTGTTTTTGCTTCCAGCGATTCAGGCACAAGATCGATCGATGTAATATGAATTGCTTTTTTACCATTTCTTTGAGCGCAGCCGCCCGCTGTCCAATCGCGTTTCGGCGGTTCCTTCTCGGGCGGCAAAACGCAGCCTTCGATCATCTGTCCGATCATACCGTCGGCATGAATAATTACAGGCATTCGATATTTGTCAGCCAAATCGAAAGCGAGATATGTGAGGTCTGCGGCTTCCTGTACGCTCTTGGGCGCAAGCACGATACACCTGTAATCGCCGTGCCCTCCGCCGCGCGTAGACTGAAAATAATCGCTCTGCGCCGGAGCGATATTGCCAAGCCCCGGTCCGCCGCGCTGAACATTTACAAGCACAAGCGGAACATCCGCGCCTGCCGCGTACGACATTCCTTCCTGCTTAAGACTGATTCCGGGGCTGGACGAACTTGTCATAGCTCTCATCCCCGCGCAGGAAGCGCCGTAAACCATAATGATAGCGGCGATCTCGCTTTCAGCTTGTATAAAAATCCGTCCGCGCTCGAGCATGTGTTTCGCCATGTACGCCGGGATTTCATTCTGAGGAGTAATCGGATACCCAAAATACGCTCCGCAGCCAGCTCTTATCGCAGCTTCGGAAATAGCGTCATTTCCTTTCATTAATACTTTTTCGCTCATTCTAACCTCTTACTAGCGCGGTTGAAGAACCGCGCAATTTAATCGAACATGAAACGCAGTTTCATGATTATTCAACCTCATAAACCTCGATGCAAACATCGGGGCAGACTTCATAACAATTACCGCAGGCGATACATTTATCCATATTGACTGCTTTCGCCGGATGCGAACCGCTTGAGTTCATTTCGCTGTCTTTTTCCAAAACCTTGACCGGGCAGGCGCGGACACAGAGCATACAGCACTTGCACATTTCGCGATCGATAGTAATTTTTCCCTTCTTAGCCATTTTTTCCTCTATTTTAGTATGTATAGCTCAAGTATAAAGAAAACCGAGGCGGCTGTGCAATATACCTCAAAATGCAATCCTGTCAGTATTCTCGTCGCTTCAAAACAAAATAATGACTGTAAACAAATACTTGATATCCTGTCATCTCAGAATGATTTCCGGGTTACCGGCATAGAAAAAGACGAAACCGGAGCGATAATACGAACCGGTCAGTTAAATCCCAATGTATTAGTTCTTGACATTCAGCCTCTGCAAATCGACAGTGATAAGCTTATCCCGATCATACACCGGGGATCCCCGTCCACCGCCATTATAATATTTTACAATATCAGCGAAGAAAATCACGCCGCAAGAGCAATAAGAGCCGGAGCGTCAGGCATTCTGCTGAAAGAAAAAGACATGGACAAATTAGTCCCGGCAATTGAAATCATCTCTCTCGGCGGTTATCACATAAGCGCCCCGATAATTATAGCTCATTTTAAAACGGACGCATACGTTAATAATTCTCTTAAACATATAACGCAGAAAAATAATATTATTTTTTCGCCTGCCGAGCAGAGCGTTATTGCCGATCTCGCTAAAGGTTATTCAGACAAAGAAATAGCCAAACGCCTGAATTACAGCGAAGGCACTATTAAAAACAGCATCGCGGCAATTAAGCGCAGAACCAGATTGAAAAACCGGATACAAATTGTTGTTTACGCTATTTCTAACGGGATTATAAACATGGAAGACGCGGCGGCGTGGAAGGATTTGGACAATAAATAAAACTAATAGACAATTTGCTATTTATGCAATATAATGAGGAAAATTAGGAAATTGGAGATTATATGAGAACTGTATGCGGGATCGATCTGGGAACCCAGAGCTGTAAAATCGTTGTTTATGATTATGATAAAAAGAAAATAATCGCCCAGTCCTCGGCGCCAGTGGATATTATCGCCCAAAATGACGGCACAAGAGAACAAAAAGCCGAGTGGTACGACGCTGTTGTTAAAACTTGCTTCGAAAAAATCGATAAAAATATAAAAAAAGACATTGCCGCTATCGGCGTTTCCGGGCAGCAGCACGGTTTTGTGCCTCTGGACGAAAAAGGAAAGCCTGTCTATAACGTAAAACTCTGGTGCGATACATCAACCGATGCGGAATGTGAGGAACTTACAAAAGCGGCAGGCGGAGAAAAAAAATTAATCGAAAAAGCCGGGCTTCCCATGAGAACCGGCTACACCGCCCCCAAGGTGCTGTGGCTTAAAAAACATAAACCTCAGGCTTTCGCGAAACTCAGGCACATTCTTCTTCCCCACAATTACATTAACTTTTTATTAACAGGCGAATATTGGGCGGAATACGGCGACGCGTCGGGTACCGCTCTCTTTGACGTTCGCAACCGAAAATGGTCATCGGACATCTGCAAATATATTTCTCCCGATGTTGAAAAATATCTTCCGCAGCTTACAAGTTCCGAAAAAACCGCAGGCAAGGTAAGCAAAGCCGCCGCGGATCTTTACGGCTTAAACGAGGGAACTTTAGTCTCCTCAGGCGGCGGCGACAACATGATGGCGGCAATCGGCACAGGCGCTGTCCGCGACGGATTTTTGACAATGAGCCTCGGCACCAGCGGCACTCTTTTCGGTTTTTCCGACAAAGCGGTAATTGATCCGACAGGAAACCTCGCCGCGTTCTGTTCTTCATCCAACGGATGGATGCCGCTTCTTTGCACAATGAACTGCACCGTAGCAAGCGAAGAAATGCGAAAACTCATGGCTCTGGATGTTAAAGAATTTGACGCGCAGGCGGGAAAAGCGCCCATCGGCGCGGACGGAATTGTGATCCTTCCTTTCTTCAACGGCGAGAGAACTCCCAACCTTCCGAACGGCAGAGCGAGCATTAACGGCATCACAGCGGCGAACTTCAAAAAAGAAAATCTTGCGCGCGCCGCGCTTGAGTCTTCAATCTTTGGAATGAGAATCGGTTTAGACGGCTTTTTAAAACTCGGTTTCAAACCTAAGGAAATCCATTTAACAGGCGGCGGCTCAAAAAGTCCTCTGTGGCAGAGCATTGCGGCCAACGTAATGAACCTTCCTATCCGCATTCCCGTAGGTTCGGAAGCCGCCGCGATGGGCGGAGCGATTCAGGCTCTTTGGTGCTTGGAAACAGGCGAAAATGCAGCGAAGCCTCCCGCGCAGGTAAAGAAAACGTCTATCGAAACGCTTGCGGAAAGACATGTCGCGTTAGGCACAACAATAAGGCCGGATAAAAAGTACGCTGAAAAATACAACGAAGCATATGCTGTTTATTCTAAGTATCTAGGGGCTTTAAGCCCACTATACAAATAATTTTATGGAGGCTATTATGGCAGACTATTTCGTGGGGGCAAAAGAATATTTCCCCGGAATTTCAAAAATCAAGTACGAAGGCGCAAAGAGCAAGAATCCTTTGGCGTTCAAGTATTATGACGCTGATAAAAAAATCGGCAGCAAGACAATGAAGGAACATCTTCGTTTCGCGATTGCCTATTGGCACAGTTTCTGCGGCGAAGGCGGCGACCCCTTTGGTCCCGGCACATTGAAATTCCCGTGGAACGAAGGCGCGAGAGATCCAATGGACGCAGCCGACAGAAAAATGGACGCGGCGTTTGAATTCTTTACAAAGATCGGCGCGGAATATTACGCGTTCCACGACAGAGACATCGCTCCCGAAGGCGCGAATCCCGCCGAGAGCGAAAAAAACTTTATGACCTTAGTCGCGAAAGCGAAAAAACTTCAGGGCGAAACAGGCGTTAAACTCCTTTGGGGAACAGCGAATGTTTTCAGCAACCCGCGCTTTATGAACGGAGCGGCGACCAATCCCGAATTCGGCGTTGTCGCGTTAGCCGCAACACAGGTAAGAGCCGCAATTGACGCGACCGTCGAACTTGGCGGTTTAGGCTACACATTCTGGGGCGGACGCGAAGGTTACATGAGCTTACTCAACACAGACCTTAAAAGAGAAAAAGATAATCTTGGACGCTTCCTTACAATGGCAAGAGACTATGCCCGCAAACAGGGATTCAAAGGCGTGTTTTATATTGAACCGAAACCGATGGAACCGACAAAACATCAATACGACTTTGACACGGAAACCGTTATCGGCTTCCTTCGCCAGCACGGTCTTGATAAAGATTTCCGCATGAACATCGAAGCGAACCACGCAGAGCTTGCAGGACATGAGTTCGCGCACGAGCTTGAAACGGCGGCGGTCTCCGGTTTCTTCGGCTCTGTAGACGCAAACCGAGGCGATTGGGTAAACGGCTGGGACACAGACCAGTTCCCGATGAGCTATTACGAAACTGCGATGGCGATGTACACAATTCTTAAAATCGGCGGCTTTAAAGAGGGCGGCTTAAACTTCGACTCAAAGATCCGCAGAAACTCTGTAGACCCGGCAGACCTCTTTGTCGCGCACATCGGCGGCATGGACTGTTTCGCGGTTGGGCTGCAAATTGCCCAGCGCATGATCGACGACGGCACAATCCCCAACTTTGTGAAGGATCGCTATGCGTCATTCACATCAGGCGACGGCGCGAAGTTCTCCAAGGGAGAGCTTACCTTAGACCAGCTCGCGAAGATTGGAACAGACGCAGGCTACGGCAAGACAGGAATCACAAGCGGCAAGCAGGAATATTTAGAGAATGTTCTTAACAGTTATTTGCTTGGTTTGTAATTAGACAATTCTCGTGAATCAGAAAGCCCTCGGTTGTCCGGGGGCTTTTTTTATATATAAAATTTTTATTTACTGTGCGTTACGCGCCACACGGAAGCCGACATAGTTATTTTTAAAAAGAGGCTGGTATCCGCTTCGGTATGACGAATGAAGACTGACTCCGCTTGAACTCCACCCGCCGCCTCTTATTACGCGGACAGAAGCTGTATTTACGTTCAAAGTATCAGATTTCACATCATTTGGATTATCCCAGCACCATTCCCATACGTTTCCGTGCATATCGAATAAACCCCACGCATTCGCGGCAAACATACCGACCGGAGTTGTCTTGGCTCTGTATTCGCCGCGGACATTGGTATTATACGCGTATCGTCCGTCATAATTCGCCTGATTTGAAGAAATGGTGTTCCCGGTATTAAACGGCGTTGTTGTCCCGGCGCGGCAGGCATATTCCCATTCATCGTCCGTCGGCAGACGGTAACCGTTCGCGCTACGGTTCCAGGTAACATTATTCTCATTCCTCTTATACACAGGAGTTAAACCCTCCCGTTCGCTAAGCCGGTTACAGTAATCGACAGCGTCGCTCCACGTCACATTTTCCACAGGCAAGGTATCGCCAATAAAATAACTGGGATTCGCATCCATTACTTCCCGATACTCACTTTGGGTAACAGCGTAAACGCCGAGATAAAACGAATCCACATCTATTTGTCGGTATGTATTGCTGTGTCTGTTTATAAGAATCATATAATACCCGTCGTTAAGAAGCACCATTTTTGTAATCTGCTTCATATAGATTTTGGGTATTTCAACAGTTTTCGGCTCTTCTGTAACAGTGAATTCCTGTTTGGAGGCGCAGGCGGTGAACAGAAGACTCGCTATTAATAGGGGAACGGCTAAATTCTTCATTACTTAGAATATCGGAAGGTTTGAAGGGCGGATTGAGTGGGAGTTCCGATTTGTTTATTATTATGGTGGTTTGAGTATTTTTAAGAGGTGACTGACACTCTATTATATTCGGCGATTTGCCTTGACAGTTCTTCTTTTTCTTCTTCAGTCCATTTTCTGCTGACGACCTGTAGTTCATTGTTTCTCAGAATTTCCATAAACCAGTCAAGGTCTACTTCTTCTTTGGTATCAAGCCATATCATTATTTTGCCTCCGTTTCAGGAAAATATTTATCCAATAAGATTTGAGCGTCTTTTTCAAAAATAGCCATTCTCCGCTCGCTTAACAGCACTGCCCCAAGCGTTTTTTGGTAATGGGAGATAAGGGCGGTTTTAGGCTCGAAAGCGATAACTCCGTTAAAGCCTGACTCTTGCGATAATTTACAGCCGTAAGCAGTCAAGTTGCCGCAAACTCCCAGATATTTCTTTTCTTTGCCGATGTTACACGGTGCGCTTTCTATCAGATGCATAAGTACATGATCCTTTAGTTTTTCAAGCGATACCATGCCGTGTATGGTTTGCGGTTCCTGAACGGTAACCAGTTTATATACTTTTTTTTCAGGTTCGGAAAATTCCTGTTTCCAGTCAAAAATCCAGCCGTTCTTTTTAGATACTTTTTCCAAATCTTCTTTTGTTGCAGGTAAGACAAAGGTATTCAGCGTTTCGCCTGTCTCGGCGTTTTCAATTGATTCGGTGATTTTGTCTATTTCAAAATCAAGTTCCATGTTGAGAGTATACCACGCTTTTCAATTTAACGCAACAAAAAAAGGTACCTGACGCTATGCGCCGCCTCTGTTGCGCTATATGTGGTGTTGTGTTGCACCTAACGACACTAGGCAAATTTGGTTCCCGACACTATGCGCCTTCCTGATGGAGCGGCGGTAATCGCAGGCGAAAAAGAATCTGACGATCTAAAACTGGGAACACCAAATCCATGCAAGGTTATCGTGCGCCGGAGATTTGATCTGGAAGTGCGCGTTTAATTGTAGTTTCCGCTAAGACGCATCTTCCTGGACAATTTCCATAATCAAATCTTCCATCACTTGATCCGAGGTATGACGTAATATTTCCTTTTTTTGTATTATTATTTCCGCTATCCGCCGCATCTTATCTCTTTGTTTTTTAAGTGATTCTCGTTCTTTTAAAAATTCGTCATTCTCTCCGCTCATTAAAAACAATTCCCAGACTTCTCTGTTTAACGCTTTTGCCAGATTTTGCAATGTTTTATCACTTACCCATGTTCTGCAGCGCTCTATGTCGGTTAAGTATGAAAGTGAAATATCAGCGTATTCGGCTAACTTGGCTTGGCTAATATGCAATATTCCTCTGGTTTTTTTTATATTTTGAGAAAGAATCTTTCGTAAATCCTTTGTATTTTCCACGAATACAAGTGTACGATATTATCACGTTTTTATAAGACATGATATTGACATTGTTTTGATTTCTGTGATAATATCATAGAAATCAAATTTATCCATAAATTAAGGAGGGTTAAATGAAGTTTAAAGTGATACCAATTATCGTAATATCGATAATAACGGTGACGGTTCTCTGCTCGTGCGCCGGTCTATTCGCTAATTTGGGCGGCGGTAAAAAAGGCGGGGATGTAGTTGTAACATGGGATGAAGGACTTACTTCCGGTGTTACAAGAATCACAAATGACGGAACAGTTAAAGGATCAGTTAAGGCATCTCCTGATGGAACAAAATTACTGTATACTGAACATGGCAAGGGAGGGAATTACCAAGTAATGTACCTGCGTGACGCCAGTAATCCGGCAAAAACTCCGTTAATTGGCGAAGTATCATATTCACCTACATGGTATGCTGACAGTAATCAGTTTATTTATGTATCGTATGAAAACAATGCAGGAAGATTGGTACGCTCTAATGTTAGTTCCGGAGGAAGAACATATATATCTCGAGCGCCTATCGGCGATATAGGAGATAACCATCCATCAATAAAGAATGGAGTAATTACTTTTACCGCGTTTGGTTCAAGCGGTGTTCCGCAAATTGCTACGGTTAAAGAAAATGGAACAGAATCAACTTTTCTTGGAGAAGGACGCAATCCATCGTGGCATCCAACTCAAGATAAATTAATTTTTATTAAACCCAGGATCGCCTCAAATGGTACTACCAGATTACCAGGCGGCGATATTTATGAAATGGATATAAAAAGCGGTCAAGTAACGCAAATATATTCGGATACTGGCGGTATTTGTTTTGAACCTTCTTATTCACCAGATGGCGGACGAATCCTTTTTACAAAAAATGTTGTAGCTATAGGCGGAACAAGAACAGTATCAAACTTATTTGGGGGAAGCACAACAGAAAGTGTTGATACATACCAGAGACATATATTTGTGATGAACGCGGATGGAACAAATGTTTCTCCTGTCAGCAGCGGAAACGCATCTGTTAATTCACCCAGTTGGGGAAAAAACGGCGAAGTATTCTGTCTTGTAGGATTACCTGGTAAAGCATTTGAAATCTACAAACTTCGTATAAGAAACTAACTATTATTCTGCTTATTAGTTTTAAAAGCGCCAATCATCATGTTATTAAACGGTGGTGATTAGCGCTTTTTTTTGCTACAATCAAACAATGCGCACGGCAGAATAACCACCCTACCTTGAAGTACTCAACAATGTTCACGCCCAGTGTTATATCTCCACAACCCCGTCATAAACCGTAACACAATCGCCGGTCATAAAAACAGCTTCATCAGTGTAATTGACGATAAGCTCTCCGCCAGGGAGCTGCGCTTTTATGTTTTTGCCTTTCTCGCAGTGGCCGTTTAAAACTGCAGCTACAACTGCCGCGCACGCTCCTGTTCCGCAGGCTTGCGTCTCGCCGCTGCCTCGTTCCCAGACGCGGATTTTTAAATGGTTTATGTCCATGATTTCTACAAACTCGGCGTTTATTCTGTCCGGGAAAAGCGGGTTGTTTTCGAATAACGGACCAATTGTTTGCAGGTTTATGCTGTCAACTCCTTCGCAGAAAACGACGACATGGGGGTTTCCCATTGAAACGCATGTTATATCGTAATCTTTGTCGGCGATTTTTACTTTTCTTGCGATTACATTTTCGCCGCTCAGATTGACGGGGATTTTTTCGGGTTTTAATTGAGCGCATCCCATGTTTACTTTTACAGACGACACTTTTCCGTTTCTGGTAGATAAAAACAATTCTCTGATTCCGCTGCGCGTCTCTATCCTCATGTTTTGTTTTTTTACAATGCCGTTGTCAAAAAGGTACTTCGCGACGCAGCGGATGGAGTTTCCTGCCATAGCGCCTTCGCTGCCGTCAAGATTAAAAATCCTCATTCTTGCGTCTGCGGCATCCGATGGCAGAATTAATATAACGCCTTCGCCGCCAATGCCCGTGTGGCGGTGCGATAACAGTACCGAAAGCGATTCGGGGAAGTTTCCCGCTATTTCCGTGCTTTCTTTATTGCTATTCGGCATACAATTTATATAAATATAATCATTGCCGGTACCGTGCATTTTTGTAAACGGCAGTTTGACGCGGCTGCTTCTTAAATTATTAATGTCAACTAACTCGGTGTTTATCTCGCTGTAATCGGAAAGAAGCGAATCTGCAAGCGCGTTGGCGGTGTCTATCGAGGTAAGGCATGGAACGCCGAGCGAGACTGCCTTTCTGCGCAGTTTTACGTCATCGAACGCCGGGTCTCTGCCTCTTTCCGATGTTGAGATGATGTAACTTATTGTTCCGCCCGCTAAAAGCGTTTCCGTATTCACTTCATGGTTGTCGCAGATTTTGTCTATTGGTTCAACTTTAAAACCTTTTTTGTTTAAGAATCTTGCGGTGCCGCGCGTTCCGTGGAGTTTAAAACCAAGTTTGTTTAATTTTTCGGCGACGCTGACTATTTCGCCCTTGTCGCCGTCGCGGATTGTTAATAACACACCGCCTGTTTTTTTCATTTTATAGCCTGCTGCGACAAGTCCTTTGTAAAGCGCTTCTTCAAGATTTTTTCCAAGCCCTAATACTTCGCCTGTGGATTTCATTTCAGGGCCTAAATGCGTATCTAACCCTGCGAGTTTTTCAAATGAGAAAACAGGAACTTTTACGGCGACATACGGCGGTATTTTCGCGATACCGGATGAATGACCAAGAGCGGATAACATTTCGCCTACGCTTACTTTTGTCGCAAGCTCGCACATAGGAACGCCTGTCACTTTGCTGATATACGGAACTGTGCGCGATGCGCGGGGATTAACTTCTATAACATAAATCTCATTTTCGTATAACACATATTGAATGTTTACAAGCCCGCGCACTTCCAGCGCAACGCAAAGTTTTTTAGTTACTTCAAAAATGTTACTCGCCATTTCATCGTTAATGTTCAGCACGGGATACACCGCAATGCTGTCGCCTGAATGAACGCCGGTGCGTTCAATATGTTCCATGATGCCGGGTATCAACACGTCTTTTCCGTCATAAATTGCGTCTACTTCGATTTCCAGTCCGCTTAAATATTTGTCGATTAAAACAGGATTGTCCTGCTTTTGACGCAGAATTATTTCCATGTACTCTTTGATGTCTTCTTTGGAAAACGCGATGATCATGTTTTGTCCGCCTAGCACATAGGACGGGCGCATTAACACAGGATAACCGAGTTTTTCCGCGGCTTCGAAGGCTTGTACTTCTGTCATTACGCCGAAACCTTTAGGGCGTTTGATTTGAAGTTTTTCTAAAAGTATGTCGAAGCGTTCCCTGTCTTCGCAGATGTCGATACTGTCGGCGCTGGTGCCGATTATTTTCACTCCGCGTTCGTGCAGTTTTTTCGTCAGTTTGATCGCAGTACCGCCGCCGAAGGCGACAATTACACCGATTGGTTTTTCAATGTCGATTATGCTCATAACATCGTCAATAAAAAGCGGTTCAAAGTACAATCTGTCGGCAGTATCAAAATCTGTGGAGACTGTTTCAGGGTTATTATTGATAACGATTACTTCATAACCCATGCTTTTCAACGTCCAAACGCAGTGAACGCAGGCGTAATCGAATTCGATACCCTGCCCTATTCGTATCGGACCTGAACCTAAAACCACGATTCGTTTTTTATCGCTTTTTTCTATAAACGGAAGCGCTTCGTTTTCTCCGCTGTTTTGCAGCGAATAAAAATACGGCGTTCTCGCCTCGAACTCGGCGGCGCAGGTGTCGACCATTTTATAGATTAGATTGGTTTTAGATTTAATTTCATCTCTATGTATATTGTGGAGACAGTTTAGGAACCATTTATCCACCTTGGTTTTTTTATATAAATCATCAATACTTACTCCGCGTTTAACGGCTTCGTATAAGAAAAACAAGCGTTCATCCGTTACAGTTTCAAGCAATTTTAAAATATCGGCATCGCTCTTTGCCGCAAGGCGCGGCATGTCTAAACTTGTTAAGCCAATTTCGGCGCCGCGGACTGCTTTTAAAAGAGCTTCTTCAAAAGTGTCGGCTATTGCCATCACTTCGCCTGTTGCTTTCATCTGGGTACCAAGTTCTTTGTGGGCGTAAACAAATTTATCGAAGGGCCATTTGGGGAATTTTACCGCAACGTAATCAAGGGCAGGTTCAAATGCGGCGAAGGTTGTGCCGGTTACGGCGTTTGTTATTTCGTCTAACGTGTAGCCGATTGCGATTTTTGTAGCGACTTTGGCGATTGGGTAACCTGTCGCCTTGCTTGCAAGAGCGGATGAACGCGAAACGCGGGGGTTTACTTCGATAACAGCGTATTCAAAACTGTTGGGTTCAAGCGCCAACTGCACATTGCAGCCACCTTCGACACCTAACGCTTTGATTATATCAAGCGCGGCTGTCCGCAGCATTTGGTATTCTTTGTCCGCAAGAGTTACGCACGGCGCGATTACAATGCTGTCGCCTGTGTGAATGCCAACAGGGTCAAAGTTTTCCATGGAGCAAACTGTTATTACATTTCCGGCGCGGTCGCGCATTACTTCAAATTCGATTTCTTTCCAGCCTGCGATTGATCTTTCCACAAGTATTTGCCTAATAGGAGAAAGCGCAAGACCGTTAGCGGCAATTTCGCGCAGTTTTTCTTCGTCCGCGGCGCTGCCGCCGCCTGAGCCGCCCAATGTGAACGCGGGGCGCACGATTACAGGATAGCCGATTTCATTCGCGAACTTTACGGCTGTTTCAACATCCGTTGCAATTACCGAGGGGACGCATGGCTGCCCTATGCTCTGCATCGTCTCTTTAAAGATTTTTCTGTCTTCCGCTTTGTCGATCGTCTCAGGTGAAGAGCCGAGAAGTTTAACATTGTATTGATCTAAAAAACCGGCGCGGGCAAGCTGCATGCACAAAGTAAGCCCTGTTTGTCCGCCTAAGCCTGACAAAATGCTGTCCGGGCGTTCCTTTTCGATAATTCGTTTTACGGTAGTAAGTGTAAGCGGCTCAATGTAAATTTTATCGGCGATATTGTTATCTGTCATTATTGTCGCTGGGTTTGAATTAGCAAGAACTATCTCGATCCCGTCTTCGCGAAGCACTCTGCAAGCCTGTGTGCCCGCGTAGTCAAATTCCGCAGCCTGACCGATAACGATAGGGCCTGAACCGATTACTAAAACTTTTTTAATGTTTTTATTTAGAGGCATAGTTGTTACACCTCTCTATAAACTTGTCGAACAAAAATCCTGTGTCCAACGGACCGCCTTTGGCTTCGGGGTGAAACTGAACGGAAAACGAAACGCCATAATCAAGACCTTCGCAGCTTCCATCGTTTACATTGATAAAGGAAAACGAACCTTGGTTCGAATTATCCGCGACAACTTCGTAGCCGTGGTTTTGGCTTGTTATGTACACCATCCCTGTTTGAGTATCCTTAACAGGCTGATTTGCTCCACGGTGGCCGAATTTCAATTTTCTGGTTTTATATCCGTTTGCCATAGCCAAAACCTGATGCCCCATGCAAATTCCAAAAATCGGAATACCGGTTTTAATTAGAGATTTTAAAGTTTCGATAATCGCCTTGTTGGCAGGATCGGCAGGATCGCCGGGACCGTTACTCAACATGATGCCGTTTGGCTTGTATTTAATAATTTCTTCCGCCGAAATATTGTGCGGAAAAGCCTGCACTTCGCAGCCTCTTTTTAAAAGAGCGTTTGCGATTCCGCGTTTAGCGCCGTAATCCATAAGCGCGATACGCCTAACAACTTGAGATTCCGGTAAATTTTTTTCGGTTGTTTTTGAAGAAACATCCGCTATCGGGTTTATAACCGTATATTTTTTAATCTCTTCGTAATCGGCGTCTACAGGAGCACGGGAAGATATTTTCCCGTTCATTACGCCGTTTTGGCGGATTATCTTTGTAAGCGCACGGGTATCGATACCGCAAAGCCCGATAATGCCGCGCTCTTTTAAAAAAGTATCAAGATCGTTTTTGCTTCTGAAATTGGAAGGAACAGCGCACGGATATTTTACAATGTACGCTTTCGCGCCGACATTGGCGCTTTCAAAATCTTCGGGGATTACGCCGTAATTGCCGATTAAGGGAAAAGTCTGCATAACTATCTGTCCGCGGTAACTTGGATCGGTTAACGTTTCAAGATAGCCTGTCATTCCGGTGGTGAAAACAATTTCTCCGGTCACATCGCCTTGCGCGCCGAAAAATTTGCCTTCAAAAACCCTGCCGTTTTCAAGAATTAAATATGCTCTGCCTCCGTTCATTTATTTCCCTTTGATGAACGCCTTTGTTCAATGTTTAAAGTATGAAGAAAATTAAAAGTTTTGTCTAGTCTCAGGCAGCGCTGTGTCGGCAGCATCACTTTAAAAATTAATTTTTAACAACTGTCTTCTTTACCTGCATGTGCCGTATTAATCATTCAAAGACATTCTTCTTTGCCCAATCCTCGTTTTTATTTCCGGTAAAACATGCGGTGCAGAATGATACTGCGCATTTTTTACAGGCGTCTTTAAGAGAATCTATGCTGATGTAGCCCAAACTATCCGCGCCTATTTTACGGCAGATTTCTTCAAGGCTCATGTTGTTCGCGATTAAATTTTCTTCACTGTCGATGTCGGTTCCGTAATGGCAGGTGTGGCGGAACGGCGGCGATGAAACGCGCATGTGGACTTCTTTCGCGCCCGCGTTTTTCAGGCTCTTTATGATTTTTTCGCTTGTTGTTCCGCGTACAATCGAATCGTCAACAAGCACAATGCGTTTTCCTTTAATGTTCGCGGAAAGCGGATTGAGTTTTAACCTTACCGCGCTGTCGCGCTTGTCCTGCGTGGGATAAATAAAACTTCTGCCGATGTATCTGTTTTTTACAAAACCTGTTACAAGCGGAAGACCGCTTGCCGCGCTGTAACCGCATGCCGCGTCGAGACCGGAATCGGGCACGCCGCAGACTGCGTCTGCTTCTACGGGATATTCACGCGCAAGCGCGAAGCCCATGTTGTAACGCGCCTCGTAAACGCTTAAACCGTCGATCACGGAATCGGGGCGCGCGAAATAGACATATTCAAAAATGCAAAGCCCATGATCCCGGTTCATCGATTCGCTGTTAATCGTCAACTGCTTTGTTACTTCGCCGTGTTCAATCATTACAACTTCGCCGGGCTGCACGTCGCGCACAAATTCAAAGCCGCAGGTTTCAAGAGCGCAGGATTCAGAGGCGACTGCGCAGCCGATGCCGTTTTTTCCGATGCAAAGCGGACGAAAACCGTTCGGGTCGCGCACGGCGATTAATTTATTTTTACTGGTAACAATAACAAGCGAGAACGCGCCGCGCAATAAACCTGCGGCATGTGCGACACCCTGCAGTGAACTTTTTTCCATGTTAATACAGTACGCGATTAAGGAAGAGACAACTTCACTGTCGCTGGTCGCGTTAAAATTTAAACCGAGGTTTAAAAGGTCGGCGCGAATTTCTTTTGCGTTAACAATGTTGCCGTTATGGGCGGTCGCAATTCTGCCTGTCAGATATTCGGTAACAAAAGGTCCCGCGTTTTCTCTGCAAGACTGCCCAGTAGTTGAATAGCGCGTATGCCCTACCGCTACTTTCCCTTTTGGAAGACGCGCAAGTTCTTCGCCTGAAAATACTTCGCTTACAAGCCCTTCGTCTTTATGGCAGATAATACTGCGGTTATTTGCGACGGCAATCCCCGCTCCTTCCTGACCGCGGTGCTGCAAAGCAAGAAGACCGTTATACGTCACTCCAACGGCTTCATCGGCGTACAAACTGACGCCGAAAACCGCGCATTCTTCATTTAATTTATCAGTTCGCATATGTTTTTAAAATCCCCTCCGCAATCGCTCTTTTTGTGGAACGCAAATCCATAGCCTGCTTTTCTATAAAACGGTGCGCTTCCTGTTCTGACAGACTGAGGTATGAAATGAGCATACATTTTGCCCTGTCTATTATTCGTATGTCTTCTATTTTTTGTTTTAACTTCGCGTTTTCCGCCTGCAATTGCTTTAATCTGCCGTTTATGGATGCGGCGATACTGCGGGCAAGATTTTCGCTGCCTTCTTCAGAAAGCGGCGCGTCTACAATTACAATGTCAAAATTTTTATCCAAAAGGATTTTTTGCGCCTCTCTTGCGGACGCGGCTACTTTAATTTGCTTGATAGAAGCGGCGGCGAAAGCTTCAGAAAACAGCGCTATGCTCTTTTCTGAAGTTGAAACTATCAATACAGATTCGCTGTTCGCGCCGGAGCTTTCCATTATCAACTCCTATTCCACCGTAACGCTTTTGGCAAGGTTACGCGGCTTATCAATATCCAAACCTTTATTGGCAGCTACATAATAACTGAAAAGCTGCAAAACGATAACTGACAAAGACGGCGAAAACAAATCCGTTACCTGCGGCAAACATATAAAATAAAGTTTTTCATTTAAGGTGTCAACTTTTTCCTTCGGACTGTTTCCGATAAGCAGTACCTTCGCGCCGCGGCTTATTACCTGCTCGGCATTGCTCATTATCTTTCCGTACAAGCACGGACAATTTGAAAGAGCGACAACCAGCGTATTTTCTTCCACAAGCGAAATTGTGCCGTGCTTTAACTCGCCGCCGGCGTAGGCTTCAGAGTGAATGTAGGAAATTTCTTTTAATTTAAGAGAACCCTCAAGCGAGATCGCGTAATCAATATTTCTGCCGATGAAGAAAATACTTTTGTAGCCGACGCAGGTAGAAGCGTACATTTGAATTGAGCCGGTTTTATCCAGAATTGCGGCGGCTTTATCGGGAAGCCCTGCGATTTCTTCAATATAATTTTGTTCTTCCTGAGCGGATAACTTCCCAAGTTTAACGGCAAAACGAATCGCCAGAACATAAAGCAGAATAAGCTGCGCGGAAAACGCTTTTGTTGTCGCTACAGCAATTTCAGGACCTGCCGCCGTGAACAGGCAATAATCCGCTTCTTTCGCGATTGTGCTGCCGACCACATTAACGATAGAAAGCGTTACAGCTCCTTTTGATTTTGCTTCTCTCATCGCGGCGATTGTGTCCGCGGTCTCCCCCGATTGAGTTACCAAAATGACAAGCGTTTTATTATCGATGATTGCGTCTTTGTACCTAAACTCGCTTGCGAGTTCCGTTTCCACGGATATTCTGCAAAGTTTTTCAAACACATACTTTGCGGTAACACCGGCATTATACGCCGAGCCGCAGGCGGTTATCACGATTTTATCAAATCCTGAAACGTCAATCTTTTCCAATGTATTTTTATTATTTCCGTCTATAACCGAGGATTGAATTGTATCGCGTAAAACTTTAGGCTGCTCCATTATTTCTTTCAGCATAAAGTGCGGATAACCGCCCTTCTCCGCGCTGTCTAAAGTCCATGAAATAGTCTCGATATCTTTCTGAAGCGGTTCTTTATCAATATTAAAGAATTGAACGCTTTCTGCGTCTGCTGCGCAGCCTCGGCGAAGAACTGCTATCTCTTTATCGTTAAGATAATATACTTTGTTTGTGTGCTTCAGCACAGCGGGTACATCGGATGCGATAAAGTTTCCGCGCTCGCTTACGCCTATAATCAGCGGATTGTCTTTTTTTACCGCGACTAATGTATCGGGCTCATCAATGCACATTATGCCAAGCGCGTAAGAGCCTTCGACAGCGTTCGACACCTTAACAACCATGTCGATTAGATCGCCGGCATAGTAATGTTCCGCAAGCTGCGCGATAACTTCGCTGTCGGTCTGCGAAACGAAAGACACGCCCCAGTTTTCAAGACGTTCTTTTAGTTGCTTATAGTTTTCGATAATTCCGTTATGTACAACCGCGATTTTATTTTTACTGCCGACATGAGGATGTGAATTAATATCAGACGGTTCTCCGTGAGTCGCCCAGCGCGTGTGACCTATTCCAAGATTTCCTGAAAGCGGTTTGTTTTCAAGCAGACGATCGGCAAGCCGCTCTTCCAGAACCGAAAGGCGGCCTTTTTGTTTTACAACATCAAAACCATTGCGTCCGTAAACGGCGATACCAGCGGAATCATAGCCGCGGTACTCAAGTTTTTTAAGACCGTCAACTATGATGTCTACAGCGTCATCTTCTCCGATATAACCGATAATGCCGCACACAGTAACATTAACCTCAATTTGCGGTATACAATTGCTTGTATGGATTTTTCGCGTTAGGTTTTAAAACAAAAAATTGATCCTTTAGTAAAGAAGCGGAATCCATTTTAAAGTGATCCGCGAACTCATTTACATACGGCTCAATTTCCTGTAAGTCTTCTTTGCCGGCGATTTCCACCGCAACCTGATCAGGAAGCGCTACAAGATCTTTTTGCGTTCTTATAAAAATTTTTCCGCCGTGCATTCCGGTTCCGGTAAAATTGCCGACAGGCGCAGCCGAAGACTGCCGCTCCTCTTCCGCTCCAATACCGAGCACCACGATAAGCCCTCCCGCAAGATATTCGCCGAGAAAACTTCCCGCCTTGCCGCCGATCACAATTACAGGTTTTTTTTCTTTATACTCTTTCATGTGAATACCGGTTCTGTAACCCGCATTGCCTTTAACAAAAATGCTTCCGCCGCGCATGGCATAACCAAGAGCGTCGCCGGCATTTCCGTGAATAATAATTTTTCCATCGTTCATTGTATCGCCTGTTGCATCCTGCGCGTTGCCATGCACTTCAATCACTGCGCCGTCCAAGTAGCAGCCAAGCGCGTTGCCGGGCGTTCCGTTTATGATAAGTGTTTTATCTTTTAAGGCGCTGCCGATAAAACGCTGCCCGAAGCAATCATCAATATGGACAAATGCGCCTGAGGCTTTAATTCGTTCGTTTAACTCTTTAAAATGATGATTCTTTGCTAAAATGCTCATTTTTCCCCCAAAAAAAGGCGTTCATCGGATAACAAAAGACGGTCATCAACTCAAAAAGCCGATTATCGCCGTTTGTCACCTGATGAACGCCCTTGTTCAATTTTACTTATATTAGAAATAAAAAAATTAGTCAAGAGGTCAGAAAATACGCCGTTTGCCTTTTTATTTTTTCCTTGCCGCTTGTAATAAATTTTCATATTTTTATATTATACGAATACAATTTGGAGGTTTTTATGAAAACATTTGAATCGTTGGAAACGGCGGAATTAACAGTTATAAAGCCGGACCAACTTATTGGCACCAAGTGGGATAGCTGGTGCGAACCGTATCGCGGCAGAATATCAATGGAATTTGTGGACAAAAACATTTGTGTTTATACATCAGACCCAAAGGAATATCCAATGAAATATACCGTTACGGACGGCAAAGTATTTATCAACTATATAGAAGGACCGTTTGAACTCGGAGGAGATGTTCTTTTTAACAACAATCTTCCCGTTTTTGAAAGAGCGGCTTAACGGACAAACCGCTTAGCTTCTTTTCGGTTAAGCGGTTATTTAATGCGGCAAAAACGTATTTATATCATAAGTTGACATCGTATCCCGCCTGCCATACACTGACAATAACTTATGAAAACAGAAAACCATATAATAAAAAGTTCTCAAACTGTTACATTCAACAACAACGCGCTTGTCTGCATCGGAACAGGACGCATGAATCTTGCGCTCAGGCTGGAATACCACGAACAGTTAAAAAAAGTGCAGAATGAAATCGGCTTTTCGTACATTCGCGGACACGGGCTTTTTTGCGACGACATGGGTATTTATCAGGCGTACAAGCAAGGCGATGAAGAAAAAGTCGAATACAACTTTAGATACGTGGATATGGTTTTTGACGATTATCTTTCTTTGGGTTTGAAACCATTTGTGGAATTTGGGTTTATGCCATACAAACTCGCGTCAGGCGATCAAACTATTTTTTACTGGAAAGGAAATGTTACCCCTCCTTCCGATTATAACAAATGGGCTGCGTTAGTCGAAGCGACAATCAATCACTGGATTGAACGATACGGCATAGACGAAGTCTCTACATGGTTTTTTGAAGTCTGGAATGAGCCTAACCTTCGCGGTTTTTGGAAAAATGCGGATATGCAAGAGTACTTCAAGCTTTACGAAGTAACAAGTAAGGCAGTTAAAAAATGCAATCCGCGCCTTCGCGCAGGGGGACCTGCGATTTGCGGAGTCGATGATGAACGCTGGCTTAAATGCTTTTTGGAATTTTGCTCAAAAGACAAAGCGCCTTTGGATTTTGTTACACGGCACGCCTATGCTACGGAAATGCCCGAAGCGGACGGTCATTATGTTTATCAAAAGTTAAGACCGCCGCAGGATGTTATTTCCGAATTAAAAATAAGCAGGCAGATAATTGACAGTTTCCCCGAATACAAGGGTATTGAAATGCACATAACAGAGTTTAACACTTCATATTCTCCTATAAATCCGATTCACGATACAAACCTGAACGCCGCCTACACAGCGCGCCTGTTATGCGAAATGGGAGATGTCTGCGCTTCATATTCATACTGGACATTCGGCGATGTTTTTGAAGAATCAGGCGTTGCGTTTACTCCGTTCTCAGGGTGTTTCGGGCTTTTAGCAAATGGAATGATACCAAAGCCGACATATTGGGCGTTCCAATTTTTCGGAAAAATCGGAACAAACGCGATCGCGCGAAGCGAATCATTTGTAATTACAAAAGATGAAGCGGGCAATTTTAAAGGCATTGCGTGGAATCCGGCGGAAGATACTGGCAATCACGAAATTCTATTGCATTTTTCGATAGAATTACAAAACGGCGATTATTTGCTGGTAAAAAAATTGGTGGATGAATCTGTATGTAACCCGTTAAAATCATGGATCGATATGGGCTCGCCTGGTTATCCAACGGAGGAGCAGCTTGCGCTGCTTCGCGAGTGCGCCCAGCCTCAGGTTTCTACGGAAAGATTAAAAATAACGGGCGGCTCTTATGAATTGGAAATGCCTCTACAGGCGAATGCGCTTTGCTATTTTGAAATAAAACGCATTGAAGCCGAAACAGACAGGGGTTTTAATCCCGATAGAATCAGAGGCGCTAGATAATAGCATATTTAATACCTTGAAATTTCTATAAAAAAATGTTATCTCATATTAAATACTATTTATTAAGGAGCCAATTTTATGGCACAACACCAATTTCAGACCGAAGTAAGCCGGCTGCTGCACCTTATCATTCACTCCCTTTACTCCAACAGGGAGATTTTTCTCAGGGAGCTTGTTTCCAACGCCTCGGACGCTTTAGACAAGTTAAAGTACCTTACAGTCGCGGATGAGAAATACAAATCGCTAAACTTCGATCCGCGGATCGATATTTCCTTTAATAAAGAAGGAAAAACTTTAACTATATCCGACAACGGAATCGGCATGAACGAGGCGGATTTAATTGATTCGCTCGGCACAATTGCGCGTTCCGGCACAAAAGCGTTTTTGGAAAAACTCGCCGAAGACGCAAAAAAAGATTCTAATTTAATCGGGCAGTTCGGCGTAGGTTTTTATTCCGCTTTCATGGTCGCGGATAAAATCGAAGTGATCTCCCGTAAAGCCGCCGAGGACACCGCATGGAAATGGTCAAGCGACGGCAAAGAAGGTTTTGAGATCGAAAGCTCTTCCCGCGACAATCAGGGTACGACAGTCATTTTAAACTTAACCGAAGAAGGAACCGAATACGCCAACCGCTGGTCTATCGAAGATATAATTAAACGCTATTCCAACCATGTCGCGTTTCCAATTTATCTGACCTATGAAGAGAAAGAATGGGATGATAAGGGTAACGAAAAAGGAAGCGTAACAAAAACCGACAGAATAAATTCGGGCACAGCTCTTTGGCGAAGATCGAAAAACGAGCTTAAAGATGAAGATTACAACGAGTTCTACAAACAACTTGGACACGACAGCGATGAGCCGCTCTGTTACATTCACACGAAAGCCGAAGGAACGCTGGAATACTCTACACTATTCTACATTCCTAAAAAAGCGCCGTTCGATTTATACAATGTCGATTACAAACCCGGCGTTAAACTCTATGTAAAGCGTGTCTTCATAACAGATGACGACAAGGAACTGATGCCGACATATCTGCGTTTTGTGCGCGGCGTTATTGATTCCGAAGATCTGCCTCTCAATGTAAGCCGGGAAATCCTTCAGCAGAATAAAATTCTTTTAAACATTAAAAACGCGTCTGTAAAAAAACTGCTTTCCGAGTTTAAACAAATAGCAGATAACGACAAAGAAAAATGGGAAACATTTATCGGGCAGTTTAACCGCCCTCTTAAAGAAGGGCTTTATCAGGACTATGCCAACCGCGAGGCGATTCAGGAACTTGTGCGCTTTAAAAGCACAACTACGGAAGGCTGGACAAGTTTTGCAGAGTACGTCGGCAGAATGAAAAGCGAGCAGAAGCACATTTATTACATTACAGGCGGCGATGAAAATACGCTGCGCTCTTCTCCGCTTTTGGAAGCGTACCGCGCCAAAGAAATTGAAGTCCTCATCATGGACGACGACATCGACGACTTGATAATTCCAACGCTGCACAGTTACCGCAAGGAAACGCCGGGCACAGACGGCAAATCCGAAGCTCAGACATGGGAACTTAAAGCTGTTAACCGCTCAGGCGCGGACGAAGAGCTTGGCGAAGCGAAAGATAAAGCCGCCGAAAAAGAAGCGAAACCTGTTATCGAAAAGATTAAGAAAGCTCTCGGCGACAAAGTAAAAGACGTTAAACTTTCACGGCGCTTGCACGATTCGCCGTCGTGTATCGTCGCTGATGAAAACGATCCGTCAATGCAGATGGCGCAGATGATGAAAGCGATGGGTCAAACAACAATGCCTGATATAAAACCAATTCTGGAAGTAAACGGCGACCATCCAATCATTATTGGTCTTAAAGACATTGACGACGAAGACCGCATTGCGGATGTGGCTGGCGTACTTCTTGATCAGGCGCTTTTGGTGGAAGGCATAAAATTGAAAGACCCATCAGACTTCGTTAAGAGATTGAATCGCCTGCTGTCAAAATAAGCTAACGAAGTCTGTAGACTTCGTTAAAAAGTTGAATCGTTTGCTGTCAAAATAAGCTAACGAAGTCTGTAGGCTTTAAGCGGCGGTTATAATCTATCCACAGATCCGACGCCGCTAATTTTAATATTTACAGCGGGGTTTCCTCTGTATGAGATATCGCCGACGCCGGAAAGCTTTCCTGTAAGGTTACTTGTTGCCCAGGTTTTAATATCGCCGACTCCGGAAAGATTAACATTTACATCTTTAGCCTGAAATTGACGGGCATTAATGCTGCCGACACCTGATAAGGTAATATCAAATTTATTTGCGCTTCCGCCGTCAATGTAAATATCACCGGCGCCAACAAGCTCAACTTCGTTCAATTCCGGCAAGTAAACATCGATTATCAATTTTGTCGGGTCAAAACTGTAATTTTTCTTGTTATTGATATACAGGCATTTATTCTTCTCATTAACCTGAATATCATCCTGAATATTGCTGTCCGTAGTAACAATTACAGCATAACGTTCGCCATTGTACCTTTTGCCGGGATATATATTAATATCGCCCGTACCGTTAAGAACTACGCTGACAAATTCGATTATTGTTCTTTCTTCGCTGACAACTTTACCGTCACCCCTCTTTTTACCGTATGAATCGTCGATGTTGATAACGCAATTTGTCATAAATGTCAAAATACCGAGAGCAAAAAATAGCAATAAAAACCTGTTCTTTTTCATACATCCTCCGTTTGATGTTAAGATTTATACAATATATATAACACCTCGGAACGGGAATTTCACACTTTTTTTAAAAAAAATTAAGCTAAACCTCTTGACAAATCTGCCATAGTGTGCTAGTCTAATAGTACACTGGTAGGAGGAAATAGTATGCCGTTATGGGAGAAGTGGAGGCTGGCGTTTGATGACAGGATGCCGATCTACAGGCAGATAATTCTGATGTTCAGCCAGGCGTTCGTCCGCGGTGATATTGAAGCCGGCGAGCGCATTCCGTCTATCCGCGAAATGTCGGCGCTTTTAAAGGTGAACACAAATACCATGCAGCGCGTGTATCAGGAAATGGAAAGGGATGAACTTATCAGCAGTAAAAGAGGCACAGGATATTTTTTTACGGAGGATATAAAAATGATTGAGAAGATACGGAAGAATCTGGCTGCGGATTCCCAGCGCCGTTTTATGGAAGAAATGCGGGCTTTGGGCGGATCAGACAGGGATATTATGAAAGACCTTGAAATATTCATAAAAAAAGGAGCAAAACATGGAAACAGTTCTGGAAATAAATAATCTGGAAAAAAGTTTTGGCGGATGCGAAGCCTTGCGCGGCGTTGATATGTCGATACCTTCAGGGCAGATAGTTGGACTGCTCGGACCTAACGCTTCGGGGAAAACTACGCTTTTAAAAATTATGGCTGGTCTGCTTCAGCCGACGTCGGGCGTTATTCGCTACTTCAACAATACCCCGCCGGGACCGCAGGCGAGAAAAACCATCGGCTTTTGCCCTGACTCGCTGTCTTTCCAGCAATGGATGAAAGTGCGCGACGCGTTCACTTTTTACCGCGAGATGTACGATGACTACAAGCAGGAACGCGCGGATGAACTAATGCGCATTCTTGAACTTGAAAATATTCAGGACAAGCATATCAATAAATTGTCCAAGGGAATGAAAGAGCGTCTTGTGCTTGGGCTGACATTTTCGCGCGAAACAAAACTGTATCTGCTGGACGAACCGCTTGACGGTATCGATCCTGTAGGCAAAACGCGCGTAATAGACGCGATAATCGCAATGCAGCCGCAGGACGCGTCCACATTGGTTTCTACGCATCTTGTTAAAGATATAGAGCGGATATTCGACAGCGTTAATTTTTTATCCAGAGGGAAGATCGTGTTTTCCGGCGATTGCGACACATTGCGCGAAGATCGCGGTCAAACAGTGGAACAGGCATATTTGGAGGTATTTTTAAATGAAGGCGCTTTTTAAATACGCGTTTTTGGCAGGCATACACATCAGAGGTCCTGCGTTCGCAATTATTTTTATTATGAACACCGCGTTCATAATACTTGGATCAGGCGCAATTCCGTTTGCGCTTCACATTTTATTTATAACTTTCGGCGGCTTGGCTGTAGCGGTCATGCTGGCGGCGAATATCGGGAGCGATATAATCATGGGGCGGCGGATGTTTGCGTCTGCGGACGCATATCTGCAGGCGCTGACTCCCGTACCGCGCTGGAAAACACTGCTTGCAAACGTAATTACAATGTTTGCGGCAGATATAATTACAATGTGTTTCGCGATCGCATCCATTACATGGATAACTTTTAATTTTATAGGTAACAACGTTTGGGAAATTTTTCTGGAAATGGCTCGTACTCAGGATAATTATTTGTTCTATACGATCTGCGGTATTTTTATGATGATCGCGGCATATCTTCTTTTTGTAATGATCATCCTGTTCTGCGCTGCCATGAAAAAATCAATATTATTTAAAGTTCCCGCAGCAGGTTTTTTAACATTCTTGCTTGCGTGCGGATGTTTCTACGCGGTCAGTCTTTTACAGGCGGTTTTATTGCCCATAAGCAATGTTCAGGTTTTCGGATTATCAATTATTCTTTCTCCGCATACCATCGCGGCATACCCGATATTGATTGTCCTCACTTTTCTGGAAGCCGCCGGATTATTTTTAATCACCTCTAAATTAATAGAAAGGAAGATAAATATATGAAAAGAATATTTCTAATCGCTATTTCTTTGATTACTATAAGTTTCTCCGGCTGTTTTGTAATTAATCTTGCGGATGTAAATACGCCGAAGCCGCATGGCAAACAGGAAGTATATACATTTCTTGTCGGCGAATATTCCGGTATCCATATTAACGGTTATTGTGATGTCAATTATTATTCGGCGCCGTCGGACGCGGTTACGCTGAAGGTTCAGCCAAACTTGCTGGAATATTTTGTAATAGAAGTCGTTGACGACATTCTTTATATCCGCACAACAAAAAGGATCAATTTCGGTTCATGGCAAAATCCGCTGGTTACAGTTTCAGTTCCTGTATTGAACAGCCTGACAATCGATGGCTTTGGCGGCGCCGGAGGTTTTGGAAGCACCAGCACTTTTACAGCGGTGGATAAAATCACTTCGGATATGCTTCAGATTCTAATTAGAAGCGCCGTTACAAGCAGAGCCGAACTGGATGTTGAATATCTTTATGTTAATGTATTCGGCGCAAGCAAACTGGAGCTATCCGGCAATGCGAATAACGCAAATATCCGCGTATCAGGCGCAGCCGAGTTAAACGCGTTAGCGCTTCAAACATCGGACACTGTGATCGATCTTTCAGGCGCAGGCACAATCAGAGTAAGCTGCTCTGATAATCTTGAAATAAACGCGGAAGGAGCTGGCACTGTGGAATACAGAGGCTCTCCAAGATTGAATCAAAAAACGGGCGGAGTTGTTACAATAAGACAGTTAAATTAAAAATTCAGCTTTGGAATTGACAACATGAAAGTATCAATCTAAGCTGATCGATATGACAACACTTTCGGATTTCAGCGTACGCACAGGCGGCACAACAGACTGGATCAACATCACAAACCAAGTGGAAAAAATTGTTGCCGCTTCCGGCGTGAGCGAAGGAATCTGCGTGGTTTTTATTCCGCACACAACAGCGTCGGTGACGATCAACGAGAACGCCGATCCCGACGTTCCCCGCGACGTTAATCTCGCGTTAAACTGCATTTCCCCCGACCGCCGCGAATTTCAGCACAGCGAGGGCAACTCCGCCGCGCATACCAAAACAAGTCTTGTGGGACCTTCTATCACAATTATTGTAACAGGCGGCAAATTACTGCTCGGCACATGGCAGGGCATTTGGTTCAACGAATACGACGGACCGCGCACAAGGAAAGTTTGCGTTAGAGTGTTGGGCGAGTAAATAACCATCCTTACCAAATCTGCGATGGTCCCCTCACAACTCTAAAGCCATTAACCCAAGTAGCGTCGCCCGGAGCTTGACTGTTGCGCACAACGCTCCGCACGTTGCCGACCGCGTTGCTCCAGCCGCCGCCGCGCCTGACACGTTCGGTTCCTGAAGCGGGACCTGTTGGATTAAGGATGCCGACCGCAGTGGGGTTGCCAGGTTTGGTGCTATTATAATCAATAAAATAATAGCTGCTCTTGTAGGAATCAAACCAATCCCAAACCCACTCCGTTATATTTCCGCTCATGTCATAAATGCCAAGAGCATTGGGCGTTTTTGTCCCGACAGTTTGAGTGGAGCCTGCGTCTGCGCCTGATTTGATTGTTTCGTTGTACCATGCAACCAATGTAGAGTCATTGCTTCCTGAATAAACAAAATTTCCGGGTGAGTTATTACCTCCCCTTGCCGCGTATTCCCATTCCGCTTCAGTTGGCAGACGATAACCGCGTTTGGTAAAATCTGCGGTAACTGTCGCGCTGATAACAGATTGCGCCGCTGGACGCACTCCGCCCGTTCCTGCAAGATTGGAACCTCTTACTATGCCTGTGATCGTATAAACATTTTCATCTGCCAGCTCAGGCGTCAAATCGGTAAGCGCATTACAGTAAATAACTGCGTCATACCATGATACTCTGTCAACAGGACGTACATCGTTCCTGTAGAATTGGCTAGGGTTAACTCCCATTACTTCCGTATAGGATTTATTTGTATCAGGCGTACTTAATTGCGTAACCTCATATCTGCCTATAAAAAAACCGTCAACAGTTACATGCCGGGTTGGATAGGCGTGATAAGCGGCAGGAGTGCCGGAGACGCCTGAATCACCCATCACAAAACTGCCCCTTGGAACCCAAACCATATCAGGCGGAGGCTCAACCCATCTTGCGTAAAGAGTTATATCTGCGTTTATTGAAGTATCAAAATTAAAAGGAGTAACAGTGCCTGGACTATTTCCGCTTATGCCTGTGCTCCAGCAATAGAATGAATACTTACCTGCTTCAGCGCTCTGCGGCATAAATGGTTCTACAGCTTTACCGCCGCTAAGAACATACTGATCAGGCGGGGTTGAATAATTTGAAGGAATTCCGCCGGGTGGATTTCTTAAATCAAACGTAACGGTAAAAGCAACATCTTCCCATTTTGCGTACAGCGTCATGGCAGATGTTACTTTATCATTGTTAAAATTCCACAGGACTGTCAAAGCGGCGTCGGAATACCAGCCGACTAAAGCTTTATTTGTAAGAGTTGGAGCGTTTGGTCTTTCCGCTCTTTCTCCATGCGCAATGCTTTGCGCCGCAGGAACAGGCGTTCCTCCGTTTGCGTTGAATGTTACAGTATGAGGATTCGCGGTCCACTTGGCGTAGAGATACATAGGGTCTTCGCCTGCAACATTATCAGGCTCTGTAACAGGTGTATCAAAGTTCCATTGCTTTTTACACTCAGGGTCTGTAAACCACTCGCCAAAGGTATAACCCTGTCTGCTCAATGTACCGGGATTAATAATCTTTCCTGTGGGAACAGATATAGTCCGGTTTGGAAGGAAATCCATACCGCCCGGCGTAGTTCCGCCGTTTACCTGAAAATGTACTGTGCGTGTTTGAGGTATAAACCTTGCGTATAAAGTCATTGTTGAAGTAACAGGATTTTCAAAATTCCATTGATTAATAAATGCATCTTCCGTATACCAGCCTGCGAAACCCCGTCCGTCTCCAAGCTGAGCCGGATCAGCGGGTTTGGCAACCGTAAAGCCGTGAAGCACTTTTTGCTGTGCAGGCGCAGTTGCTGTAGAAGGTAAAATCACAAAATCAACATTGTAAATATTTCTTTCCCACTTAGCGTATAATGTGAGCGGATTAATCTGCGGAACATCATTCTTAACCGGAACTGACGGAATATCAGAGTCTGTAATCTTTTTTGCAAAATTCCACGGCGATCCTGTGAAGGTGGGATCTTCCATATACCAGCCTGCAAAAGAATGACCTTCTTTTACAATTGGCCCCGGATCCTGAACAAGACCATATTTTAAAGAAATTGTAAATTCATGCGTTAATTTAGTAACGCCGTCAGGACGTGTACCTCCATTTGCTTCAAAACGGATAGTGTGAGAGTCTATATCCCATTTGGCGTAAAGAGTTACATCAGATTGGACTCCAATAGTGAAATCCCAAAGAGAGCCTCCTTGAGTATACCAGCCGGCAAACCCATGCGTAGTATTGTACGGAACAGGATTGACAGGCTGAACAACTTTACCGTGTAAAGCTACATATTGATCCGGAAATTGGCTTGCTATTTCCGCCGCGCTGATTGGCGGAGGAATCGGCGAAGGATAAGGATCAAATTTTACCGTGTAAGCTGTTTCCTCCCATCTGACTGTAAGAGTGATAAAACCATCACCGTCAACATCGTCTGCTTTTTTTACCTGCCGCGCTTCGACATCCCAGGGATTGCCGTTTTCATCAAACCATCCAAGAAAACCATTACCGCCGCGGCTTATGGGGCGAAGCCTTCCAACTGGGCTGCCCCAGGCAACTTTTACCGGTTTAGGCATTGGAGTTCCGCCGTCAGTATCAAATATTACAATGCCGAAATTATCGCCGCTTCCGCCTCCGATTATAATTACATCAGGGTTAGAGCAATTACAATTCGATTCGCCTGTGCAATTACACACAGAAGCTCCGCTGCACGGACAGCATCCTGATTTTTCTTCTTCTACCCACCATTTTTCGATAATCGGGTTATTACAGGTTACAAAACAGGCGCATAACAATATCAGTAAACCGAAAATTAACTTTATATTACAATTTTTCATAATATCCATCCTGTCAGCCATATATATTCATATATATTCAAACATTTTAATACATTATAATACATATATGTAAAAAGTCAAAGAAATTCTAATATGTTAAAATAACTTGAAATAGATACTTTGCAAGGAGATTAAAATGAGAAAGATTTTATCACTGTTTTTATTGACGCTGCTCGCTCTGCCGCTTGCCGCGCAGGAAGAAAGCATAACATCATCAGGCGAACTGGTTCTTCAGGCTTCTTCTTTGCCGGAAGGGAAACTTGGATACACGCACAGTTTTCGTTTTCCCATGTTACAGGGAGACAGTCCTCTGACAGAAGGCAATAACCTTAAGCTTCATTTAACCGCTGAAGTGTCGCCTGTTTCTCTTATCGGAATAACTAAAGCTGTTTTAACTCCTGTAGCGTTTTTGGAATTTTCCGCCGGAGCGAGAGCCGCCGCGGGCTGGAATATCAATCTTTTCGGCGGAGACATTTACGGAAACGGATTAAACAAGTACGATGAAACAACAGGCATATCTTATATTGACGGCAGCGCGTTTGACGCTCTTATATGGAAAACATGGCTGAGCGGAACATTCCAGTTTGATCTTGCCGCTGTTGTTCCCGGAGACTGGAACCATGTTGTCTTCCTGACATACCACGAAATTAATTACAACGCGAATACAAGAGCGTCGGGCAAAGAAGCATGGTACTTTGAAGCCGACGACGGCGAAAATTTAAACGCGTTTAACTATTACGGCAATATTGTTCTTGGCTACCAAATGCCGATTTTCCTTAACATGATCGCTTTTATGGCAGAGATGAATTATACAATACACGAACATGATTCCTGCTGCGAAAATTACGGCTTCGATCTCATGCGATGGCATTTTGCCGGTATTTTAAATTTTACAGTTACAGAAAAATTCAGCATCGCTCTTGTTACCCAATTCAGAACGCGCAGAAACTACACAAACTTTAACGAACATGAAGACGAAAAACCATTTCTTCATTTTACAAAACGGAATTTAGATTCATCCGATCCGCTGCGTTTGGAATTTTACCGCATTGCCGGAATTTTTACTTATAAATTTTAAATGCAGCGCTAAATGTTAAAGTAATTTAATTCCAGCGCGGGCGCAGCCGTCCATTGTTTCCTTGTCCCAAACGGAAACCTGCACTTCGCCGATATGCGCTTTTTGCAGCATGAGCATGCACAATCTGGACTGCCCTATTCCTCCGCCCATCGTAAGCGGCAGCTTTCCTTCCAAAAGCATTTTGTGAAACGGAAGATTTCTGCGATTATCGCATCCGGCTTTTTTAAGCTGAGAGTCAAGAGATTGAGCGTCAACGCGAATGCCCATCGAGGAGATTTCAAAAGCGCAGTCTATTACATCGTTCCAGAACACAATGTCGCCGTTTAACGTCCAGTCATCATAATCGGGAGCGCGTCCGTCATGTTTAATACCCGATTTTAAAATATCGCCGATCTGCATAATGAAAGCCGTTTTGTGTTCTTTTAAAAACGCGTTCTCTCTTTCTTTGGGGGAAAAATTCGGATACATATCTTCCAATTGCTGCGTTGTTATAAAATTTACATCCCGCGATAAATTGAAATTTAAAACTGGATACGTTTGTTTAATTTTATCGGCAGTATCGCAGATCGCGCCTACTATCGCATTAACGGTTTTTTTAAGCGTTTCCCCGCTGCGCGATTCTTTCTCGATAATTATTTCCCAGTCCCACTGGTCAACGTAAATTGAATGAAGGTTATCCATCTCTTCGTCGCGCCGTATCGCGTTCATGTCGGTATAAATTCCCTCTCCCGCCGGAAAGCCGTAATTAAAAAGCGCCATGCGTTTCCATTTTGCAAGCGAATGAACAATCGCGGCATTGGTTCCCGTTTCTTTAATATCAAACTGAACAGCGCGTTCAACGCCGTTAAGATCATCGTTTAAACCGCTTTGGGGCTCTACAAAAAGCGGAGCCGAAACGCGGTGTAAATTCAAAGCGCGCGAAAGATTATCCTCGAATACCCGTTTAATTACGCCAATCACAGTTTGGGTTTCGTACACGGAAAGAATTGATTTATAACCATCAGGCACAATCAGTTTACTCATATATTCTCCTTAAGGCGTTAAGTATATCAAAAAATAAAAAACTATTCTCTCTTCAGCTTCGCGGCAAGAAATCTGAGAGCGTCAATAAATTCCGGGGTTTCATTTTTTAATAATTCGTAATTACGCTGTTTACCCGCGCTTTCCAGTCTGAACGCGGTATGTGATAATTCATTTTCATTGATATTTAAAAGAGCGCTTTTTAATCCGTGAACGGTGGTAATATAGTCGTCTATATGCGAATCGGACAAAGCGATATTGTCAAGCACATATACCGCGTTTTCGATATCTTTCCTGACAATAGCCGTTAATTCAGAAACGCTGGCTTCCGTTTTTTGCTCGTTTAATGATCTTTCGGCGGCGAACGAACGCCTCTCGGCTTCCACAACGTCAGTTGATTTTCTGTTTCTGATAAAATCAACTAAAATGAGATTAAGTTCACGGGAGTCAATCGGTTTTGACAGGAAAGCGTCAAAGCCATTCTGTAAAAACATATTCGCTCTGCCGATTAAAGCATTGGCGGTTAACGCGATTATCGGATGAGTATATCCGATTCCCCGGATAATGCTTACAGTTTCAATTCCGTCCATTTTAGGCATCATATGATCCATAAAAATTATATCGTAGGTCTGCCCGCCTTTTATTCTGTCTATGGCTTCAAATCCGCTTGATGCAGTATCGATTTTTAACCCATACGGCGACAACATTCCCTTTGCGACATATAAATTCGATTCAACATCGTCCACAACAAGAACGCTTCCGTAAGGCATAAACTCGCGCAGAAACTGCACTTTCTTCATTATTGTGGTGTTGCGGAAACTGAAATCCTTTAACTTGTTGATTACATCTTCTGTGCAAATTTCCGATCCGGCTCTCTTCTGCGGAATATGCACCGTGAACTCGGAACCTCTGCTAAAAACGCTTCGAACCGAAATTTTACCGTCCATCAAATCAATAAGCCGCTTTGTAATGGTCATGCCTAAACCCGCGCCGACTGTGGTGCGGTTTAAATCCAGATTAAAACGAGTATACTCGTCGAATATTTTTTTAACCTGTTCTTCCGTCATTCCCTGCCCGGTATCGCTCACGCGGAAAACAAGAATTACAGATTCAGGATCATCGCAGGATTCAATAGAAGCGTAAAAATCGATCTTTCCGCTATTGGTATACTTAAAAGCGTTGGAAAGGATATTGTTTAACACCTGTTTAATGCGAAGCACGTCTCCAATCAAGTCATGAGGCATATTGCTTTCTATATGCAAGGTAAATTCAATCGGCATACTTTCAAAACGCATCCGGTTTATCTGTATGGCGTCGTTAATCAAACTTGGAATATCGTACTTAACGGGAGCAATTTCCAGCTTGCCCGTTTCAATTTTGGAAAGATCGAGTATATCATTAATAATATTTAATAATAAATCGCCGGATTCATAAATTTTTTCGAACGCGTCGCATGTAGCCGCCTGCAAACTTTCATTTTGCAGCTGAATTTCGGCAATGCCCAGAATCGCGTTCATCGGAGTGCGGATCTCGTGGCTCATGTGCGAAAGGAAAATGCTTTTAGAACGGTTGCTCCGCTCCGCCTGTTCTTTTGCGATTATAATCTCACTTGTCATTTTTCTGTTTTTTATAAGCTGCAGAATTAAAACAAATAATAAAACCGAAAGCAGCGCGGAAAATACAATTGAACTGATCATGCGGTTTACGGCTGCCTTTCTGGAATAATCATAAACCCGGTTTACCCATCCCATTCGGATTTTTTCAATGTCGACAAGGTTCTGGGCTTTGCCGATAATCGAACAAAGCATTTCCTCATTTTTATTAAAACCAAAATAGGAATATTCCACTACCGTATCAAAAGAAATATTAACCTTGTATCCGGCTTTTTCCCTGAGATGTATTTGATAGAGAAGCATATTATCATTAGCCATGAAAAGATCGATTTCCCCTCTTTCAAGCGCATCCAGCGCTTCATTTCTTGTGCGGTATTCCCTATAATTGCGTCCGTCGGGAACAACCAGCATATACTTTTCCGAGGCGGCAGTCCCTTTAACCAGTCCGACAACCGCTCTTGATATTTGATATGTTTTTAAATCAGGATAATCCGCTTTCGACATAAGCACAAAATGAGAAGCGGCATACGGTTTATCCGGCCAGATAAAATTACTGTCACGCGAATTTGTGCGGATCATTTCCGCGTCAAAAACAGCGTCTCCGTTTAAAACTATTTCTATGATTTCTTCCATTGATGTGTATCTGTCCGTTACCGTTCTAAACCCGATATCCGTTAAAAATGTTATCTGCTTTAATATGTCAACAGCGACTCCCTGAAACTCATTGTATCTTGTGTTAAAAAAACAAAGCGGAAAATTATCGGCTTCCATAGTAACGGGAAGCGTTGCGCCGCTTGTTCTTAAACCGGCAACATACGCTTTTTCTTCGGGCGTTAAAGACTGCTCAAATAAATATTTCAGGTATTCTGTTTCACCCTGAATGTATAGATTATGAATTCTGTCTATTCCGCCGGCTTCAAGATATTTGTTAATAACGGAGATAACAGGTTCAAGTTCGGGATTAACCGCGGCAATGGAAACCGGAGAAAAAACAAGCGGTAAAATATCCAAGCCGGTTATGCTGCCGTAACTTCTGAAATTATAATCCTCTGTTTCCTCCGTAATAACCGCGTCAACCGTTCCCGACAGCAGCATTTGCGCGGCTTGACCCGTGTCATTAACAGTTATGCTTTCAAAAGACAGGCTGGGATAAACATTTCTAACTGACTGTTCGGCTGCCGATTCCCGGAAAAAGCCTATGCTAAGACCGTCAAGATCATCTGTCGTTTGAACGGGAGTTCCCTCTTTAATGAATGCGAAAAGCGACCGATCCGCAATCGGAGCGGTTAAATATTTATGTTCGCGCTTGCTTACCAGCGTAAACTCGGTGATAAAATCGATTGAATGCGCGTCAACCTTTTTTACCAAGTCTTCATAGCTATGCAGATCTAAAATGAAAGGTATGCCGAACATATCGGAAAGGCACCCGGCAAGCAGAGCGGTAAACCCGGAGAACGCTCCGTTCGGCAATAAAAAAGTCTCGGTTGTCAGAGTAACGCAGAAAGAAAACGATTCCCGCGAGGATTTCAGCGCTTCAATACCGGCAATTTCTCCGGCTGTTACGCCCGGAATGCCGCGAATTGAATATATGGGATTTATAAAACCATTTTCTATTGATTTTTTTGCGCTATTGCCGCAGCTTAAAAACATAGAAGTAATTAACAGAAACGTAAAAAATCTTACAATTACGCGGACATGCAGCATATAGTAAATAATACCATAAATTTAAAGAAAAATCAAATGAATAACGCCGTATTTGCCTATAAATCATCCATTTTCAGCGCGGAAAGATAACCGGCATTTTGCCTGAACATCTTCTTTGTCATCTCCTTAATTTCCTGTAAGCCCAAAACCGCGGAAGTTAACGGGTCAAACGCAATAGCCTGATACACTTTTTTCGGATCGCCCGACAACGCGCACTCAACGGCGAGCTCTTCGCAAATTGAGCTTGTGTGCACAAGCGCGGCAAGCTGATCGGGAAGGCTGCCGATCTTCACCGCTTCAAACCCGCAGGGAGACGCAAGCACGGGCACTTCCACGCACGCGCCGCGCGGCAGGTTGTCGATTAAGCCGAAGTTTGGAACATTTCCATTGAATCTGAAAAGAGTTTTATCTCCGAACATCGCGTTGAAAATGCAGGCTGCGTATTCCTGCCCGCGGTTTAAATCGACATCAGGTTCATTAAGCCAGTCTTCAATTTCCTTTTTCCACGTTTCCTTTTTGCCGAGATATTCGTTTAATATGTACGCGTAAGCGCCTGGATTCCAGCCTGTTCCGGGAAGGCAGAATTTTTCGATTAAATCGGGGCGTTTACGAAACCACGCGTTGTACTCTGAATTATGCCCCGACGATTCTGTCGGATAATAATCAAGAAGCAGAAACATTTCGTTACGCACAATCTCTTCGCGGTAAATTTCAGGATTTTTCATGGCTTCTTTTAAAAGCGGATACGCGTCCTTCCCTTTCCACTTATAATCAAGATAGAAAGCCTGATGATTAATGCCGGCGCAAGTGTAGGAAATATCTTCGTCTTTCGCGCCGATCCATTTCGCAAGCATACTCGCCGTCCCCTGAACGCTGTGACAAAGACCTGAAATTTTTAAATGCGGGAAACGGCTCTGCATGGCGCGGCATAACATCGCCATCGGATTTGTATAATTTAAAAACACCGCGTTCGGGCAGTATTTTTCTATGTCTTTGCAAATATCCAGCATTACAGGAATCGTTCTTAATGCGCGGAAAATTCCGGCGGGTCCCCTGGTGTCGCCTACATTGATGTTTACGCCGTATTCTTTTGGTATTTCGATATCATGGCGCCAGATATCGACATCGCCGTTAAGGATAGTGCAAAGAACTCCGTCGGCGCCCTCAAGAGCTTCGGCGCGGCTGCCGGTAGAAATTATTTTCGCCCCGTAATTTCCGGCGTTAATTATTTTCTGCACCGCCTTTGTTATGTATTCAAGGCGGGTCTTATCAATATCCATGAGCGCGAATTCCGCTTCTTTAAAAGCGTCAAAAGTTAAAATGTCCCGAACAAGCGTTCTGGTAAACCCGAAACTTCCCGCGCCGATAAATGCGAACTTTGCCATGCTCTTCTCCCGTTCTGATATTATATAGCCATATACCGTAATTTGCAGTATATAATGTATCAGGAGTTATTAATGCCGTACAAAAAAAAAGTAAAAAATATAAAATGCGCTGAAGAATCTCAGGCAATTCAGGGGTTTGCGAGAATGTGCGCGGACAGCTGGAGACAGAACTGGCACGAGAGAAACGGCGGCAATTTAACTTACCGCATGAAACAGGAAGAAGCTGAACAATGCAAAAAATATTTTAAAGCCGGCGGGTGGAATGAGATCGGCATCCGCGAAGAGAGTCTTGCGGGTGAATTTTTTATTACAACAGGAAGCGGAAAATTTTTCCGTAATGTGGAACTGGACATTGCCGCCAACGCCGGCATTGTCGAGATAAATGAAAAAGGAAGCGAGTGGCGGATCGTGTGGGGGCTGGAAAACGCAAAACCGACAAGCGAGTTTCCGTCGCACTTTATGAATCAATCGGCGCGTAAAAAAGCCACAGACGAAAAAAACAGAGTAATATATCACGCGCACCCTGTAAACATTATCGCCATGACATACATTCTGCCGCTTACCGCCAAAGATTTTACCCTTGCGCTGTGGCGGAGCGCGACTGAGTGCCCGATTGTCTTCCCGGAAGGAATCGGCGTTGTACCCTGGTTCGCGCCGGGTTCAATGGAAATTGCCCTCGCGACAAGCAAGGTAATGGAAGAATTCAGCGCGGCAGTGTGGGCTCATCATGGATGTTTCTGCTCGGGCGCCGATTTTGACGAAACATTCGGGCTTATGCATACAATCGAAAAAGGCGCGGAAATATACATGAAAGTATTAAGCTCTCATGCAAACGTACGGCAGACCATCAGCGATGAAAATTTAATCGCGACCGCAAAAGCATACGGGCTGAAATTAAACGAAAAATTCTTATAATTCTTTAGAACCATTCCCAGATCAATATAAAAAATAATAATTGGAAAAATCTCAATTAGAATGTATAATGTAGATTATGTACATGGATAACACCGACGATACGTTTCCTGCTGCCTTGTACGAATTAGGCAGCAGGTTCACATGGTCTAACCCCGATCAGCCGAACCAGAAAGGATGGGCTTTGGACAAAAATCTGCGGGCAAGAATCGCGGATGGAACGATTAAAATTTTTGCGATGGCTCTGGACGCCGAAACGGTCAGACTGGACGGCGGACTAGGCGGAATTGAAGTAAGCGTCAACGCTCAAAACCTTGGATTCCACATGGATCATCATTCCTTCCCGTGGAACTGGGATAAGGTAACGCAGACAGGCGGTTATGTAAGTTACAACCTGCTGTTCAGCGGCGGGCACGCGGTTCTGGATTCAGGCAAAATTCTTTTAAATTATGATATTACAACGCATCCCCATTATATAGATTTTAAAAAAGAGATGTCTGACGCCGAATGGGGAGAACTATCAATTCAATACGGAATCGGGCTCCGCATTCTTCCCTTTATTAATGCCTACTTGCAGGGATAGCATTTAAATAAAATTTTTTATATGCTGATGTTATCGGCTCTTGGGGTTTAATGCCACTTGAAGAGCGAAGGAGTTAGTATGTCAGCAATTTCAGAAAACAAACAAGGGTTAAAAGTTTTATTCGCGGGAGCGTTTCTCCAGCTCTTTTTGGGGATTATCTACGTATGGAGCGTATTTAAAAATCCTGTAAGCGCGTATTTCGGCTGGGTTCCGGCTGATGTCGGACTTACAGCTTCGTTTATGCTCTGCTTTTTCGTAATCGGAATACTTGCGGGCGGAAAAGCGCAGGCAAAATTCAGCATTCGTATTTTAGTTTTAATAGGCGGTTTAATGGTCGCGTTCGGTATGTTAGCCACAGCGCTTATCCCCGCATCCGCGCCGGTATTTTTAATATACATTTTTTACGGCATAATAGGCGGCTTCGGCGTAGGCGTCGCGTATAATTCAATAATTACCGCGGCGCAGAAATGGTTTCCTAAAAACCGCGGGTTCGCTACAGGCATTACCGTCTGCGCGTTCGGGCTTTCTACGGTAATTTTCGCGCCGCTTGTAACAAAGTTAAATCAAATTTTCGAAGCCAATGTAAATTATACCTTTCTTATTTTAGCGGGCGTATTCGCCGCAGCCGTCCTTCTGCTTTTCAGTTTTATAAAAACGCCTGAGCAGCTTCCAAACGCCGCGGCTCCCGTTTTAAAAGGCAAGCAATACACAACTCTGGAAATGATCAAGACTCCGCGTTTTTATTTAATCGCGCTGTCGCTTATGTTCGGCACATCGGTCTTTTTTATCATCAATCCTGATCTTAAAGACCTTGCCGCAAACAGGGGAATGGAATCGTTCGCGACATACCTTGTAATAATCCTGGGAATATCCAACGCGCTGGGAAGACTCGGCGCTCCGCTTATGTCTGACAAAATCGGAAGAGAGAGCGCGGACATTATCATTCTGGCGGTAACCGCTCTCGGCGCGTTCGGACTCTGTTTCGCGCAGGGCGTTCTTTTGTTCATTCTCATCGCCTGTGTCGCGTTCTGCTACGGCGGATATTCCGGTCTGTATCCGGTGCTCACATCAGAAAATTTCGGAATTAAAAATATGGGATCAAATTACGGCGCGGTAATGGTCGGCTTCATGCTCTCGGCGCTTTTGTTTCCGATAATAATCAACCGGATAGACGACCAACAGGCAAAATTTTTATTTCTCGGCATTCTCGCCGCAGCAGGCGCGGTTCTTGTTGTGATATTAAAAATAATTAATTCCAGGAAGGCAAAGGAAGAAGATTGATGAAACGTCTCTTAATGGGCAATGAAGCTATTGCCCTTGGAGCAATACGCGCCGGAGTAAGCGTCGTAACGGGATACCCCGGCACTCCTTCCACGGAAATTCTTGAAACTGTAGCGAAAAACAATGACGGCAGCATTTACACGGAGTGGTCTGTAAATGAAAAAGCCGCGTTGGAAGTAGCGGCGGGAGCTGCCTTCTGCGGCGCGCGCGTAATGGTAACAATGAAGCAGGTCGGATTAAATATCGCTTCCGATCCGCTTATGAGTTTAAATTACCTCGGCGTAAAAGGCGGCATGGTCATCGTTGTCGCGGACGATCCCGGACCGATTTCCTCACAAACGGAACAGGACACCCGTCACTTCGCAAAACACGCGAAACTTGCGCTTTTCGATCCTTCCACGCCTGAAGAAGCTTACACAATGATCGCGGACGCTTTCGCTCACTCGGAACAATACGGCTCGCCTGTGTTGTTCCGCCCCACGACACGCGTATGCCACTCCTGTTCTTCCATCGAGATTCTGGACAATCTGCCGAAAATTAAACCCGGCGGATTTGTGAAAAGTCCCGGATGGGTTATCTTTCCAAAATTAACATACGCTAATAAATTTAAAATGGAAGAAAACCTAAACAAAATGGGCGACGGATTTTCTTCACAAGGAGACAGTACACAGTACACATCCATAAAAAGCGGCAAAGGAATCGTGTCAGGCGGAGTCAGTTACGCTTATGCCAAAGAAGCGCTTTATCAGCTCAATGTCGGCGGCGAAGATTGCAGATTTTTAAAAATATCCGCGTATCCGTTTCCGCATAAACTGGCTCTTGAATTTTTAAACGGGCTCAGCGAAGTCCTTGTAATCGAAGAGCTTGATCCTGTAATCGAAGACGAGCTTGTACGCCTTTGCGGTCTGCATAAACTGAACGTGAACATATTTGGAAAACGAAGCGGTCATATTCAGATCGCGGGCGAGAACTCTCCAGACAGCGCAATTAAAGCGATCGGCTCATTCCTTAACATCTCTCCTGACTCAGCGCCGCCGTCTTCCGATTCTAAAATTCCTCCGCCTGCTCTGCCCGTTCGTCCGCCTGTTTTGTGCGCAGGGTGTCCGCACAGAGCGTCTTTCTTCGCGGTTAAAGAAGCGGCAAAAGGAAAGCCAAGCGTTTTTACAGGCGACATCGGCTGCTACACTCTCGGAAACGCCGCGCCGCTCAACATGGTGGACACCTGTATTTGCATGGGCGCAGGCATAACAGCGGCGCAGGGACTTGCCCGGGCGCAGAATCATCCGGGTAATAAACCTGACACAACTCACTTCGCGTTTATCGGCGACTCAACATTTTTTCATTCGGGCATTACAGGAGTAATAAACGCCGTTTACAATCAGACCGACATAATTGTCGTTGTGCTTGATAACGGCACAACCGCGATGACTGGAAACCAGCCGCACCCCGGCATGGGAATAACAATGATGAACGTGAAAACAAAAAAGATCAGCATAGAAAAAATATTATCAGCTTCGGGCGTTTCATCGCTTGTAAAGGTTAACCCGTTTGATCAAAAAGCCTCGAAAAACGCGGTGAAAAAACTGATGGCGCAGACAGGCGTCCGCGTTCTAATATTTGAAGCGCCGTGTATCAATATAAAAACATCAAAAGTAAAAAGCCGGACACCGGCGAAAATCAGCGCTTCCAAATGTACAGGCTGTAAGCTATGCGTTAACAAATTAGGTTGTCCGGCTATCAGCATGGAAGACGGAAAGGCGGCAATTAACGGCTCTCTTTGCACCGGCTGCGGTATATGCACAGATCTGTGTCCGGCAGACGCAATTAAGTGTACGGCTAAAAATAAAAAGAAAAGTCCGAAGGCAGGCAAAAAATGATCTTCAACTTGATGATAGCCGGAGTCGGCGGACAGGGAACAGTGCTTGCCTCAAAATTGATCTCGGCTGCCGCGCTGAGCAAGGGATTCGATGTCCGCACCACGGAGACAATCGGCATGGCGCAAAGAGGCGGCAGCGTGTTCGGTCATGTCCGCATAGGAGAAAATATTTTCTCTCCGCTGATTCCATTCGGGAAGGCAAACTCGATTATCGCTTTCGAGCCCGCCGAAGCTGTCCGCCAGCTTCCGTATCTTTGCAAAAGCGGCGCGGTGCTGACAAGCAGTAAGGCGATTGTGCCGGCTGGAGCGGGCAATGCCGGAGCAAACTATCAAGCCTCGGCGATGATCGATTACCTCGGGAAAAACGCTTCAAGGCTAATCGTGCTTGACGGAGAAAAGCTGACGGAGAAAAACGCGAAGACTCTTAATGTTTCTTTACTGGGAGCGGCGGCGCAATGCGGCTTACTGCCGTTCGGCGCGGACACGTTGCTGAACGCGCTTGCAGAAGTACTGCCGCCGAAAATTTTAACGATGAATATTGAAGCGTATGAATTGGGAAGAGAATTATGCAATTAAAAGGAGTAAGATATGAATACATTGGATCAGATTAAAGAATCTATTCGCAAGGCGATGAAAAGCGGGTTTTATAAAAAACACTTCGCGGGAATCAACATAGACGATATAAAGTCTATGGACGACTTCGCTAAAATTCCGTTTACGGATAAAGAAGATTTGCGCGACGCGTATCCGCTTGGGCTTCAGGCAGTACCCGACGAAGAAATTGTGCGTATTCATTCCTCGAGCGGCACAACCGGCACTCCGGTAATTATTCCCTACACAAAAAAAGACGTTGAAGACTGGGCGATAATGTTCAAGCGATGCTACGAAACTGCGGGATGCACAAACCTCGATCGCATTCATATCACTCCCGGATACGGCTTATGGACAGCGGGTATCGGCTTTCAGGCAGGCGCTGAACTTTTAGGCGCTCTTGCGATCCCCATGGGACCCGGCAACACAGACAAGCAAATTAAAATGATGATCGATTTAAAATCGACGGTAATCTGCGCGACTTCATCATACGCGCTCCTTCTTGCCGAAGAAATTGAAAAGCGCGGAGTGCGCGACAAGATTTGTTTAAAGAAAGGCGTAATCGGCTCCGAACGCTGGGGCGAAAAAATGCGAAAACGAATAGCCGGCGAACTCGGCGTAGAATTGTACGACATCTACGGACTGACTGAAATCTACGGTCCCGGCATCGGCATCAACTGCCAAAAGCAGGACGCTATGCACATGTGGACTGATTACATGCATATCGAAATCGTCGATCCGAAAACAGGCAACCTCGTGCCGGACGGCGAAACAGGCGAACTTGTAATCACAACTTTAAAAAAGGAAGGTGCGCCCCTGATTCGTTACCGCACGCACGACCTTACAAAAATCGTCCCCGGCAAATGCGAATGCGGCATGGACTATCCAAGAATCGCGACATTAATCGGACGCTCCGACGACATGGTTAAAGTCCGTGGCTCAATTATTTACCCAAGCCGCGTAGACGAACTCCTTGCCGGAATCGAAGGCGTCTCGAGCGAATACCAAATCATGATCGATCACCTGAACGGCAAAGACATACTCACCCTGTTCTTTGAAACAAAAGTGGAAATCGGCGAACCCTCTCACGAACTGGAAAAAACCGTTGAACATGAGTTCAAGCAGAAAATCGGTCTTATGCCGAAAGCCAAAGCAGTCGGCATGGGAGAACTTCCAAGAAGCGAGAAAAAATCAACGCGGGTTTTTGATAACAGGTATTGATAACAGGACGCGGAGTTTATCCAGCAACCTTACACCCCCACTTCCGACTCAATAAACGGGGGATTTTCTCTCTCAAATTTTTTATAACGGTGGGAAATTACCTCGGAAAGATCGTTTAATATCTTTTCTTGCAGTTCTGCCAGCGTTCCGGTCTCTGATATAGGGTAGGATTTGGTTGAAAACAGGGCAGGAGTGTCAATTTCCAGCGCGGCGGCTATTCTTTCAAGCATTTCGGGGGTAGGAAAACTCTTTTTGCTCTCTATAAGGGCTATATAATTTGTTGATGTGTCTACTCTTTCTGCTAATTGTGCTTGTGTTATCTCTTATTTTCTGAAGATCCAGATATAGAATCCCAGAGTTGTCTACTCTGAATAACCTACAATAAGGGAGATATAATGACTGATATACCTAGAGAAATATGTGATTTCTTTTTTTTCGTAAACCGCATTAGTGATTGTTTGCTATTGGCATATTATAAATATGATAACAATTACATATTTATATATGAAAAAGACAATTCTCCTAATATATTATGTTGTAATGCAAATAAGGAGTGTAAAAAATCTGTTAAAATATCTTATACATTACCTGATTCAATGGCCAGATTGAGTAAATTGGAAAAAGAAAATAATGAATTAAAGAAACATATAGAAAAATTGGAAACCACAGCGTCATTCACTGTATAAAGTAACAGAGCGCAGTCTTTGGAGAGGAAACGATAGATTCAACCGATTTTTTTTTAAGTATATTAGAGGTAATATTTATAATTACTAAATAGTTTATCTCGATCAACTTACAACCTTTTTTGACTATTTCACTGTGGACAATGCAATATTTACACATAATAATATTGTTGATAGAATATACGTCAAAGGATAAATATAATATGGCTGTATTCGTAGCAAATGCACATGGTAATGATTACGATCCGGATGATCACGATGGCTATGATTCTTGGAATTCACTGACTAATAAAACTGCTAAACGGTGTCGTCATTGCGATAAAAATGAAAAAGAAATCGAAGGGAAACTTCAAGGCGGTCATGTTGAGTTTTGTAAAATGGATAAAGACAAGAAATGGCGGCGTGATAAAGAAAAAGGAATATTTATTACTCCTTTATGCCCTGAATGTAATAATCCTAATAATAATGAACTTTTTTCTGTTGATGAATCAGATTTAGTAGAAATACCTTAAAGTATTCAAAATAGTTTTTGAACAACCGCAATTTGTTTTTTAGTTTTACTCTCTGCAGGAACATTTTTTAATATTTTTCCTATTGATGAGATGTTGACAGTTCTGAGAAAATGGAGTACTATTAAGGAAATGAATACAGGATAACTATAAATTATGGATAGTAAGGAAAGTATTGGGAAATGGATTATAAAAAGTTATTACCTTCTTTTTCTGAATCTGAGATAAAAAGCGCAAAAAATATTTTATACAAATATAGTGATAATAAAGCTTGCAGTAATAATAGAATATTTAAAAAAGCTATCAAAGCAACATACAGCGATGATTTTACAAATATGAGTCTTAAACGCACTTTTTTAAAAGAATGTAATATCCGAAAAAGTAATTTTACGGGAGCGGCGGTTACAGGTTCGAGATTTATACAAACTCTCTTTGAAGATTGTACAATATTAGGCGCCAGTTTTCAATGCTGCGATTTTATTGAGAGTAAGTTAAAAGACTTTTCTGTCAAAATTGAGGCAAGCAATTTCAGTAACAGCGCTTTTATTGATACTGAATTTAAAAATATTAATTTCTTAATGAATACAATCTTTCAATCATTATTTGAAAATTGTATATTCACCGATTGTAAGATAGAGACAACCACTTTGGAGGGTTCGGTATTTCGTGATTGTATTTTTACCAATGTTGATTTAAGTAATTTGAATATTGATTATGTAACGCTGCATAATCCCGTAATGCATAATGTTAAACTTCCCTTTTTTCAACTGCCTTATATTATTAATGGTTTTTCATTTTTGACCGCAGGCAATAATGAGATTTGGATTGATTCTGAAAAAAGTTCTAATGGGAAAATAAAAATAGAAGAATATTTGCATCACACAAATGAATTAATCATTTATTTTTATGGATTAAAAGAGTTTTTTCCGTTGGCAAATATTTATCTTGCAAAAAACGAACCGAATACAGCATTAGCCTGCATTATGGAAGGAATTGAACGGGCAAGCAAAAACAATGATTTTCGTATGATAAAGCATTTTTGCAGATTAGTTACATCTACGCCCCTATTTAAAACAGAAGATATGAAAAAAGTTTATAATTTAATAGAGAGCCGTTTTGAACCGGGAGCTCTTATCCCTCGTGATTTACATAATTATCTATTGAACATTGGCGAAATTAGAGCGACTTTATTTAATGGAAACTATAATTTACAGACATTAGAGATTATTATTCAAACAAATATAGATTCAAATGAAGCAGAGAGAACCGGAGTCTTTTTAAATAGCTTAAATAAGCTTTTTGATGAATATAATGTTAATAGCCGATCGCAATTCGTAGAATTAAGACATAATTCTGACTATACAATATTTATCAGTTGTGTTAATGAAATTAAGGAATTAATGCCGCTATTGGTTTCGTTATACGCAGCATTCGGCGTGGTTGATAAAGTTGCTAAATTTTATGATACTATATTAAACATTGGAACAAAACGTAATGATATTCGAAAACGAAAAAATATTTCGCAAACTTCTGAAAAAGCGATAAAATCTCAGGATGAGTCTGATAAAATTAAAATGCTCGAAAAACAGATACGGGAACTGAAATCAGATAAACGAAAGATAACTGAAGAAAATAAAATGCTGACATCAAGTGTTTTAGAATTAACTCATTATATAAAAGGAATGACAAATCATAGTACCGATACGGACTTGCTTTATTCTAGAACTGTTTTTGAAAATCAAGAAAACAGGAAGAAAAATGATAATCAGAAGGAAAACTAATAGTATTGTTTTGACAATCGGAACACGAAGGTCCTAAATGCAACCCATAGTTTTCACATAGCTTATCCGCCATCATAAAGATATCAAGAATATGACTGCTTGGCATAGGAATGACATTTTCAAGTAAAGTGTTTTTAAGAGGTCTAAACGCAGATAATACAGGCTGCACTCCAATCTGACATAACTTATGTATTCCTTCCATTAAAGTTTCTTGTTTTTCCAAACCCAATATAACCAGACTTTTCACATTTCCATTTTTTCCCCATAAGCTTGCAGCTTGTTCCAGCCTGTCAAAGTAATGCTGCAATGAGATTAGACCTTTTCCCGGCATTATTTTCTTTGCAATTTCTCTGTCAAATATCTCTATATTAAAAGCAATCTCATCTATTCCTGTTTCATATAACAAATTAACCCATTCAGGCTTTTCTGGAGGCTGACACATTACGTATATGGGTTTATTGCATTTTTGTTTAATATATTCAGTAATTTTAATGATAATCTCTATTTCTTTGAACCCATAACTGCTGCCTCCTCCAATAAGAAAATGTCTGAAATCACATTCATTTAAATATTCATTAATTACCTGATAAATATCATTTAAATTATATGATATATTACGTTCAGGCAAATTACAAAAGGCGCAGCCTAGAGAATTTACTTTAAAATTACAAATACTCGTATGATTAATCCTGATCCTATCAGTTGCAAGCGTGGCGATTTTTCCATAGTCAACATTATTTATTGTTTTACGATATGACAGAATATCCGTCATATCAATGTGAACAGAGGATATTGTTTGTTCATAGCGTTTTAACAAAAGAACATCATCCCTGATATCAATACTGTACGGACTAAATTCAGATAATTTAACATTATACGGACAATTTACTTTTAAATTGCCGAATATTGTTATATCAATTGAATCAAATACCGCCGATCGTATTTTACTTGTTTGATTAATATAGTTTAAAGCAGATTCATTAATAACAATACCTTGATTTAATAATTCAAATTTAATTTGAATTATTTCTTGATGATTAATGTCAGAAATAACAGGACTTCCCAGTATATTATCATGAATATTTATACAACCATTTGGATCTATACTGGAAATATTATATGGGAAATTCACTCTAAATTGATAAGAATTGTCGTCACTGTCTCCTCCGTCATATCCATCTAAATCAAGTTCAACAAGATCGTTATTCTTGCATCTGTTTAAAATATTTTTTGTTATTATATCATTGGCATCATAGCAAAAGTTACTGTATGGAATATTTATTATAGGAACTTTCTTTGAGAATCTTGGCGTTTGAAATGCCTGCAAATTCATTTCTTGTACGGAAGGTAATTCTTGAGCCAATAATGCTTTATTAAGCAAAGCTGTTGATGCCTGAAAACGAGCGTTAATTTCTATAAAGTACAAATCATCTTGATACCATAGAAAATCTATTCCCGCAACTCCGCGGTATTCATACCTGCGTAATTGTTCGCCGACAACTCTTGCGCTATTTAAAACAGACGCTTTTATTTTTTCGCTTAGATTATTATATTCCGCATAATCTGCCCCCCTATAAATTAATTGGCCATTACTATTTGGGCAAATTAATTGTATAGACGGGGTAAGTAACAGCACTTCCTCATCAAATACAACAATATGTATGTTAACAGGAATTGATGGATATAAATAAGGTGTTACAAGCAATTCTTCATCATTATCCCAATTATCCATACCGGTATTTGATATTTGATTATAATTTAATATTCTGGTTCCCAGACCGCCAGAGCTTATATTTTTTTGAATTACAAATTTATTAGCATTTGGGAAAAGTTTTTTTAATTCAGTCTCATTGCATTTTTTTAACGGTAGTATAACCGATGGAATATTATTGCATGAATCCGACATCCATTCTTTTGTTTCCATTTTTTCATTTAATGCAACCAATGTTGATCTCGTGTTCAAGCATATTGAATGAGAAATGATTAATTCATTATACTCATAAGCATAATAAGGATTATAATACATAAATTTTACATTTGGGTTCTTTTCAATTTCATTAACAAGGTTGTTTTTAATAAAAACGCCTAAATTTAAGTTATCCGCATTATGATTTATTCTATGTTTTTTTTCATAACAATATGAAGTATTATTTGAAATGCCATCTCCGTAAATGGTTGTTGATTTATTAAACATAGAGATATTATTTATATCTGATAATCGCGGTCCGCACCAATGAAAGTTCATTAAATTATCCTTATTATTTTGCGTATATGTGCATACCATTTTTTATTATCTGATTATCTTTTTTAGAACCTTGTAAATAACAAATTATGTTGAAAATAGTTGTGTCCATAATTATTAATACCTTCCTTACTATCCATAATTTATAGTTATCCTGTATTGAACGATGGAAAATAGCACTTTTAGGATACAGGATTAAGAGATAGAGCGGAGCCTATCGCCGCAAGCAATTAATGAGTACGTGGTATTATC